>Ga0102962_1000217_pt1 | contig 32709 bp, 31 predicted proteins | sample SalPonF2_C_D2_MG_FD_84519 | JGI IMG/M metagenome (GOLD analysis project Ga0102962, IMG submission 84519) | Salt pond soil microbial communities from South San Francisco under conditions of wetland restoration - Salt Pond MetaG SF2_C_D2_MG ...
ATTCCAAAAAACTTAAGAGAAGGGAATGCCAGGTTAAAATTGTTAAACCATAACTGGATAACAATCAGAAATGCAAAAATAGTGAGCACTCCTTCAAACCAACGGCGTTTAATAAATTCTCCTCTATCGGCCGTTAATACAAAACGGATGAGATAAAAGAAAATAAAACCATGTAGCAGGCCTATCTCCAGGTTCTCATTCCAACGGTTTAACTGTGGAGGCAACCTGAATCCCATGGGAATCAGAACGGTTAAAAAGGCGGCAATGACCAGGAAAAAAGACAATGCCTGCAAGAAAGGTTCCGCTTTGATATTAACTTCGTAAAGATCATCCTCAATATTTTGAAACCTAAGGACGATCGGTTTACGATATTTCAACCGGTACGCTCTGTATAATAATTTTATTTTTTCCCAGAGATTCGAAAAATTCATAGGGCGAAATATAGAAACATATATGAGTTATTTATAAAATTTTTCTTTAATAAAATTCCTAAATACCAGAATACCTAAAGGTTAGACACTCTCATTATAGGAATAATCGTAATTATATTCCCGTATTCTGATTATAGCTGGCATATCATTACACTGCAACTTACTTTATATACGATTTTTGTCCATTAATAAAGTTTTTTATACTAATTTTCACCACTTAACCTGAAAACAATATTATTTATTATGTCTGAAATTCGAAACGATTGGACTAAAGAAGAGATTTCGGAAATTTATCACACCCCGATATTAGAATTAATTTATCGTGCCGCTTCAGTTCATCGTGAATATCATGATTCCAGTGAAGTGCAAGTGTGTACATTACTTTCCATAAAAACCGGTGGGTGCCCGGAAGATTGTGCGTATTGCCCTCAGGCCGCTCGTTATCATACTGACGTGGAACGGCAAAAGCTTCTTGATTATGATACCGTTATAAGTAATGCCCAAAGAGCTAAAGATGCCGGTAGTACACGTTTTTGCATGGGGGCCGCATGGCGAAATGTTAAGGATAATAAAGATTTTGATCATGTACTCGATATGGTTAAAGGAGTTAATGATCTTGGTTTGGAAGTTTGCTGTACACTCGGGATGCTTAGCGAAGAACAGGCAAAAAAACTAAAAGATGCCGGTGTATACGCTTATAATCATAATGTTGATACAAGCGAAGACTATTATAGTGAAATCATCTCAACCAGAAATTATGAAGACCGACTGGAAACACTCGGCAATGTCAGGAAAGCTGGAATGACTGTCTGTTCAGGTGGTATTATCGGTATGGGGGAATCGGATGAAGATCGAATAGAAATGCTGCAAACACTTTCAAACCTGCCCCAACACCCTGAATCGGTGCCCATAAACGCATTGGTTGCAGTACCGGGTACACCCTTAGAAAAACAAAAGCGTGTTTCGGTTTGGGAAATGGTACGAATGATAGCAACTGCCCGTATTATCATGCCATCGTCAATGGTACGTTTATCGGCAGGACGTATAAATATGTCTAAAGAAGAACAAGCACTTTGCTTCATGTCGGGTGCCAATTCGATCTTTACAGGAGAAAAATTATTAACAACTCCCAATAACGATTTAGATGAAGACATGCAGATGTTTAATATTTTGGGTTTAAAACCGAGGCCCGCGTTTAAAAAAGACAAGCAACCCGAAACGGTGAAATGATAATGTTAATTTTTCGAATTCAGAGCCTGTCATTTAATTAATGGCAGGCTTTTTTTATTCAAAATCTGAATAAACTGCAAAAAAATCCGTTTCTTTTTCTGCAGATATATGAATGGTAAGGAAGAGTAGGTACATATTGCATTTATCATTTACGCAGGTACTTCATATTAACCCGTTGGGGTGTTTTGGGGTTGGAAAAATAACCCGATGCTCGAATGAGTATCGGGTTATTTCATTACCGATATTAATCTAATAAACTAACCAGTACCCTGCCCTTTTGCTTGCCCTCCAAAATCCGGTCTATCTCATCATTCAGGTTATCCAAAGAGCACTCCCTGACTATTTCTTTTATGATATCGACCTTCCATTCACCGGCTAATTTACTCCATATCTGCCGGCGTAAAGGCATTGGACAATTTCCCGAATCTATACCTAATAATGTCACCCCCCGTAAAATAAAAGGGTAAACATTCGTATTGAGCTCATATGAAGCTACATTACCGCAGACAGCAACGGAGCCCCATAATTTTGTCTCTTTAATAATAGTCGATAGCATATTACCGCCTACCGTATCCACACCTCCTGCCCATTTCCCTGAAAGCATTAGTTTACCTGACGTATCATCCACCTCTTCCCTGCTTATAATTTTGGAGGCCCCCAGTGAAGTCAAAAATTCATGTTCTTTAACTTTACCGGTAACCGCTACAACATCATAACCCAGTTTAGAAAGAATGGCTATAGATAAACTTCCCACACCTCCCGTTGCCCCCGTAACAACAACCTGACCTTTATCCGGTGTCGTACCATTTTCCATGATTCGGTAAACGGATAGTGCGGCAGTGAATCCGGCAGTTCCATACATCATATTCTCACTCACTGTCATCCCTTTGGGAATCGGGACAACCCATGCTGCCGGAACACGGACATATTGGCCGAATCCACCGGAAGTATTCATTCCTAAATTATAACCCGTGACCAGTACCTCATCACCTTCTTCAAAACGCTCATCAGTACTCACTTTAACAATTCCGGCGGCATCAATTCCCGGTGTATGGGGATAATATCTCGTTACCCCTTTGTTACCGGTGGCTGATAATGCATCTTTATAATTTAATGAAGAGTAAAATACCCTGATCAAGACCTCACCATCAGGTAATTCACTAACAGATCGTTTTTTGATGCTGCGCACAAAAGATCCATTATCACTTTCCTCAACAACCAAAGCCTTAAATACCTTTTTACTCATATAATGCTCTTTCGATTTATAAAACTTATCTATTACTCTCTTTTATAAAGTAATCATAATAGGCCATTGACATTACATATGTTCTGATCCGTTAGAAAACTTTCAACTTATAGAATGTTAAAAATCCGTTTAACAGGTAATCAGCAATCATCATCTAATAAAAATGTTGACAGGCACCTCCTAAATATTATCCAATATTTCCTTCATGGTATGATAAGCTCCTGCAAGTTGATCCTCTGTTATTATATAAGGCGGCAGGAAGTAAATAACATTACCGAGCGGGCGAACCAAATATCCAGCTTCATAAAATTTATATTTGATCTTTTTACCTATATGATTCATATACCCCGTTTCTTCGGTACTTTTGACTGTCAAAGCTGCTACAGTACCACATACACGAATATCTTTTACTTTAGGGTGGTCATCAAATTCTGCTAAATATTTCGTGTGAAGTGATTCCATATTACGAAATTTTGGCTCATTATTATGCATTAAATCCAACGAGGCGATGCCGGCTGCACAACCTAATGGATTAGCCATATACGAATGGCCATGATAAAAAGCTTTATATGGATCATTATCATAAAAAGCATTGTAAATTCTCTCGTTGCATACGGTGGCAGAAAGAGGTAAAAATCCCCCGGTTATACCTTTGCTAAGACATATAATATCCGGTTCCGTTTTAGCTTTTTCACAGGCAAACCAATCACCCGTCCGGCCAAATCCGGTCATGACTTCATCATATATCACTACCAGATCATATTTGTGAGCTAACTCCTCCAGTTTTTGAAGATATTCGGGACGGCACATGTTCATTCCACCGGCACCTTGTATCAATGGCTCCAATATAATACCGGCAAATTTTGATGGATTGTTTTTCAGTTGACCTTCTATGACCTGAAGGGATTGTGCCTCCCTTTCAACAATAGAATCATCCCCCAAAAAAGTACCCGGGAATGGTACATACTCGATATCAAATAGAAACTTTACGAAAGGATCTGTAAAAACGGAGCGTGCTCCAACCGACATAGAACCAAAAGTATCCCCGTGATATGCATTTTCAAAACACAAGAAAGCGGAACGGTCTTCTCCCTGATTTCTCCAATACTGAATGGCCATTTTAAGTGCAACTTCAACAGCAGTAGAACCATCATCCGAATAGAAAACACGGCTGAAATGATCCGGCAATACATCTAACAATCCATTAGCTAATTTTTCCGCAGGATCATGAGTGAAATCAGCAAAAATTACTTGCTCCAGATTCATGGCCTGTTCATAAATCGCTTTAGCAATTACAGGATGACTATGTCCATGTAAATTCACCCACCAACTAGACACCATATCAATAAGCTTCTTGCCATGTTCCAACTCAAGTTCTACGCCATTTGCAGAGATAACTTTCTGAGGAACCGGTGCCGTCTTCATTTGCGTATCCGGATGCCAGAGTGGGTAATAATCACGACTTTTATGTTCATTCATATTTGTACAATTCCTTTTCCTTTCGATTCAAATGCTCACTTAAAATAGCAAAAACAGGATTAAGCCTCTACTTTGCAAAATTATGATAGTAGTTTGAACTGTATATTTAGGTAATTTGTTTTTGCTGTAAATTCTTTTAATCAAAACCGGGAAAGTGCAATGAACAACTCAAAGAAAAAAGATCAATCCAAAGATCTGACACCTGAACAATATCATATTATGAAAGAGAAAGGCACAGAACCTCCTTTTTCAGGCAAATATTATCATGAAAAAAGAAAAGGTATATATCGCTGTGCATCCTGTGGTAATGTATTATTTGATTCGAAAACTAAATACGACTCAGGATCAGGCTGGCCGAGCTTTTACGCCCCTATTTCTGATGAGCATGTAACCACCCAAGATGATACCAGTTTTCTTATGAAACGAACCGAGGTATTATGCGCCAGGTGTAAATCACATTTAGGACATATATTCGATGATGGTCCAGAGCCTACGGGATTACGCTATTGTATCAATTCTGTTGCACTTGATTTTGAAGAGGAGAAGAAAGAACAATAATGTCGTTATAGATGTTTAATCAGGTACCTTCAAAGGAATTATGGCTATTGGGTTTAAGGTGGTATACTTATTAATTATCCAGATATAAAATTAACATGTTTATCAATAATTAATTCAAAATCATTATTAGTTATTGACAATATCATATAATTATACAACATTATCTCTAATCCACTTATATATAGTGTATTATAAGTGGCAGTATTTATAAGAGAGATTTTTAATAATATTTTGGGGTAAATATTATATGGGTAAAATTAAGATTAAAATAGATGGTCTCGCTGAATCACGTAAAATCCGTCATATAAAAAATATTACTGGCGTAGTAGTAGTATTTTTATATATCTATTTTTTTTATAACATCTTACATCATAACATTGACCCTTTTTATAACAATATCTTCAACATACTTTTATGGTTATTTATCGCTTCAATTGTCTTTTTAATTTATCCCGCCACATTAAAAATAATCCATAAATATGTTAAAAATCATTTCGTTATACTTGATGACAACTCTATAATTTTTCATTTAGGCTTAGGACATAAGAAGCAATTTCCAGTGGATACTATTGATACCATAACTTTGGAGCAATCGTATATAAAAGTTGTAAGAAAGGATCATTTGGTATTTAAAGTCCGTTTTCATTTAGATTATTCGGCCCAGAAAATACTAAAAAAACATATTGATTCTTTTAATCAAAGGAATAAATTAACGGAAACAACCACTACCTGATTTTTTAAAATTACAGCAAATCTATCAAGCCAGGAAGATACGTTTAAATTCATTTTTTATAGTCTCCTTATTTATCTCTTCCAATGCCTGAACGGTTCCAAATACATTAACGTCTCCATATTTCTCAATGGCTTCTGTGTTCCCGGGATTGTCCGGACCATTTAAAACCACACCTAATACCCGAATGTCATACCTTCTAAGCTGCTCAAGAGTTAAAAGTGTATGATTGATAGTACCAAGAGAACTTCGGGCAACCAGTAGCACCGGTAGCTTCAACATTTTTATTAATCCTATAATCATATCCTGATCATTTAACGGTACCATAAGTCCACCGGCTCCTTCCACTATCAAATACTCATGTCGTGGCTCCGGTATTTGAAAATTCCGCATTTGAATAGTGACACCGTCTATAGCTGCCGAAGCATGTGGTGAGAGCGGTTCCGATAACAAATACGTCTCTTTATGAAAGTGAGAATCATCAAAGCGTGTCCACTTCTTTACTCTTTGTGTATCAGTCATGCCTTCATCCAAACCCGATTGAACAGGCTTCCAGTAATCCGCATGTAAACCTATAGTTAACATGGCAGATACGAGTGTCTTGCCTATTCCCGTATCAGTACCGGTAACAAAAAATTTATCAGGCAACTTCGGAATAACTTTCATGAGCTTATATCCTTTAATCGTTTTTCTTAACGGCTACATAAACCAGTTGATAATCCACTTCCACGACATCCGGATACTTATCCTCCCAATATGCAATCAAACGTTTCATTTGAGAATTGGTCAACTGCTTATCATTTGTGGGGGTCCCTGCACCAATACGTTTCATTTTTCTAAAAAAATCAGTTACAGATTCATACCGTTCCGGTACATATTCCGAAAACGAATCCACAAATACCGGTTTCATGGATAATTGTACCACCAGGCGTTCCTCATCAGGCAACGTATTTCCCGTATATGGGATTTCCAGGTCCTGACACATCATTTTCCATTGTGAGAAGCTGTGATCACCGGGAAATGAGAAAAGTAATAAGCCACCGGGTTTCAATGCATCGATCATTGAATAGCCCCCAAACATGGCATCTTTGAACCATTGAACAGTAAATCCCGATATAATGAACGCATATTTTCCGGCATCCCTTACATTTTCACCATCCAATACATCAAATTTTACCCTGTCACTCAATAATCCCTTTTTGTCCATTTTCTGTTCACAAAACTTCACCATGTCACCTGATATATCTGTAACATAAATTTCTTTCTGAGGGAACAGTTGGAGTAAATGCTCTGTGATAAAACCGGTACCACAGCCTATTTCAAGAATGGGTCCTGGAGGAATAATATCCAGCCAGGGCTCCAAAGAGGCAATCATCTTGTCTGCCGCAAGTTTCTGAATACCGGCATTGTTATCATATGTTTCAACATGTTTTGAAAAATTTTCTTTAACCCTGTTTTTTAAGTATTCCTGTGTAGTAGTATCCGCCATAATAAATCTATATCATATTTATGTTGCTCAATATCTGATCTATACACCATTCGGGATGAGTAAAAGGTAATGAGTGCCCGCTTTTCTCTTTAATTACTATCTCACTACCGACCAACATCCCTTGTAACTTTCTTCCTTTTGAAATATCTACGATCCTATCTGTATCACCGTGCAAAATAAGAATTTTTTGAGGGTTCTTCAGATTTTCAATCACCATTCTGTTCTTATTCAATAATTCCAAATCATTTTTCAATACAGAATCATTACATTCTTTCGGCACTTTTAAATCAGGATGCGTTGGATAATAGCAATTCTTATAAAAATCTTTAAGTAAATCTCTTGATTGACCATTTTCAATTCTGGCGAGCATACTTTTTACTATCTTCTGAGAACGCTGTTCTAATCGTTGATCTTCAGGATGGAAGTAGTCGAAACCACTAATGATAATGAGATTATGTGCTTTATTTAAAAAATCATCCGGCACAAGGTGAATACCCAACGAATGGGTTACAACTACGAGTTGCCGGTGATTGGTTACTTCATTGCTGTCAATTTGTATAGAATCACCGAAGTAACCTCGATCGCCTGTTAGTATAACCTCATTTTCAGGTATCAGGTATCGCCATTGATTCCAGCATGTGGAATCAAATCCCCAGCCATGTTGCAGAAACCAAATCCTATCCATTTTGCCAATTGTCAAGGACATCAATAAAGTAATCGATATGATTCCTGGTATGTTTTGCGGTGAGTGTAATTCGTATCCTGGATGAGTTATGTGGTACCGTTGGTGGACGAATAGCAGTGGCCAATATATTATGTCCTTCCAAATAAGTGGACAAGGATAACGTGTCTTTCTCATCACCGATAATTATGGGAATAATTTGTGAGTCAGAATTACCCGTATCAAATCCCATTTTAAGTAATTTCCCTTTTAAATAAAGGATATTGGAATGAACTTTTTGCCGTTGTTCTTCCATTTCAGGTATCAGCTCAAGTGCACCCTCAATCGCTCCTATGACAGCAGGTGATAGGGATGTTGTATAAATAAAACCGGGGCAGTAATTAATTAAATAATCTCTTAGAATCGCTCTACCCGTCATAAAAGCTCCCATCACTCCAAAAGCTTTTCCAAAAGTTCCTAACCTTAAATCTACATTATCCTTTCCAAAAGATAACCCCTTGCCGTTTTCACCCAATATCCCAATGGCATGTGCTTCATCAAGATATAAGAAAGCATTGTATTTTGATGCCAACTCAGATAAACCATCAACATCACTCCGGTCACCATCCATACTAAAAACCGTTTCCGAAACGATAATAATTTTTTTGCCACCGGCGACTTCTTTAATTAATAATTTCTCAAGATGATCCAGGTCATTATGTTTATATCGTAATAAACGGCTCTTACTCAGAAGTGCACCCTGAATCAGGCTGTTGTGACTCAATTTATCGGCAATTATAACGGATTCCCGATCTGCAAGTGTGCTTAAGATTGTTGTATTGGCCTGAAACCCGGTATTAAATACGAGGGCGGATTCCTCATTTAACCAATCGGCCAGCCTTTCTTCTAATTCTTCATGACAGATAAAATCACCGCAAACCAATCGTGATGCCGTAGCACCAGCTCCATATTCATGCAAGTGAGCTTCCGATTTCTCCTTCAAATGCGAATGGTTGGACAAACCCAAATAGTCATTTGAGCAAAAATTTAGCAATGATCGTCCATCCTGTAAAATTATTACAGGCTCATTTAAATCGAGATGTTTGATAGGTTTTAAGGAACGATAACGATTCGCTACCTTTCTCTGATTCAGTTGCTCTTTGAAAGACTGATAAATCTCACTCACTTTATGTCCGCTCCGGAATCGTTCTATTTACTGCTTTTTTCGTACTGTTTTTTATCCAATTTGACAACCTGATCGGGGGTTAACGTTGTATCGGGTTGAAATGTCCAGCCCATGGCCTGAAACTGACGCATAAAACGGCGTTTATGATATTTTGGGGCAAACTGAGCAAATTCTATCATATATAATCGACGCTGTTCGGGTGCATAAATGGTATAGTTGACAAAAGGCCCGCCCATTGCATCATGAGTCATACGCCATGTACCCATCGTTTGCAAGGCATACCTGCCGTGCATTTCAAGTGTTTTTGTAATTATTGGGCGCCTGTTCGGGTATCGGTCCTCTGTGGTTACATATGAACTGTCACGAGTTCCCCGAATATATATTTTCATCAGGCTGTCACGCTTCGTATTAATCCATTTTTGATTCAGATTGTCTACATTATCCACATTGTCTTTCCACCAAACCCATATCCAGCGGTCATTATTGGCCATATACCAACGTAAACTAACGAAATTGGTAGTGTCAACATTTAACTGGTAATCATGTTCTACCCTGAACTTAAAACCATGCTTTTCCCATAACGTATCTTCAATCGCCTTCTGTTCGCCCCGGTGATATAAATATGTTTGCATCCTCTGCAATGTAATCTGATGTATTGTACTGAGTAATTGACTACCCGATTCATGGATTTTAGCAGCAAGTGAATCATCAGAATTACCGGTAAGAATCATTGTCCATTGATTCCTGTACCATTTATCACGTAATGGAAATGCAAAATTGCGACCTTCACGAACACGGTCTTTAACACCTTTACTTAATAAAGCTCGGATGAACTTGCCCGTATTGGTATTTTCATTTAATGTGGCCGCAAAAATAACATTTTTTCTCTTCTTGGCTTGGTCAAGATCAGATGTATTCCTCAAACTCATAAAAGATAAATCATATTCCGGCTCCGGATGCGGTAATGTTTTGATATCAGCAGCAAATACATCCCGAATGGCATCCGCCGTTTTGCTATGCCATTTTGTAGAATCCATTACTACCAAAATATGTTCGTTATTCCCGATAGCATCCATACGGTAATCCCCGTTGCACCCGGTTAATACGGTAAGGAATATCAGCAATAATAATAATCCAGAAATATTTTTTTTAATCGTAGTTTGCATGACACCTTAAGTTTATGATAGACAATGCACTAATCTTATTAATAATTTTTGTTATAAAACGAATATATCAGGATTTTATTTAAAAATTTTTAGATATAAATTCATCCGTATTTCAATTCACTAACAAAATCAAAAAGTTTTTCCTTCCATCCGTCTGTTGGATAATTTGATTTTATATTATCAATTAACGCACTGCCGACAATAAATCCATCCACTTTTCGCGAAATATTCATTGCATTTTCGTGATTTTTAATGCCAAATCCAATCATTACAGGATTTTTGGTAATATTTTGATTTACACGATCAATAAACCTGTCGACCGATTTCTGCACCTCATTCCCCGATCGGGCACCTGTAACTCCCGTAACTGAAACACAATACACAAAACCCCCTGATCGATCATCAATCATTTTCATTCTGTCATCCGGGGTATTGGGGGCCACTAAATAAATAAGATTGAGGCCATATTTATCTGCGTGTTCCCTGATAATACTCGATTCTTCAACGGGAACATCAGGTAAAATCAGGGCATCAACACCTGCATCAGATGCTCCTCTGCAAAATTTTTCAATACCATAATGCATCACGGGATTAAGGTAACCCATTAAAATGATCGGCATATCTGAACTTTCCCTTATCTTCTTCACCTGTTGAAAGATTTTGGTAATACTGATGCCATTTTTAATAGCTTCATTACTCGACAATTGAATGGTCGGTCCGTCGGCAAGTGGATCGCTAAAAGCCATCCCGAGTTCTATCATGTCAGCTCCGGCTTTATCCATACCAAGGACCAAATCAACGGTATCTTCAACCGTGGGGTAACCGGCCGTCAGAAAAAGGCTCATTACTTTTCCATTGGGATTCTTTTTACCGGCTTCGTATAATAGGTTTAATCTGTTGCTTTGATTCTGCATTGTTAATCAAGATATTTTGAAATAGTTCCCATGTCTTTATCCCCTCTGCCCGAACAGTTGACAATGACAATTTCATTTTCTGTTGTTTCCGGCATCAATTTTTCGAGATAAGCCATAGCGTGAGCCGATTCAATAGCCGGAATAATGCCTTCTTTACGGGACACCAGCTTTACAGTCTCCATGGCTTCATCATCTGTAATTGCATGATATGTGACCCGGCCCGAATCATGAAGATAAGCGTGTTCTGGGCCGATACCCGGATAATCAAGGCCGGCACTCACTGAATGAGCCAGTTGAACCTGGCCCTCTTCATTCTGTAATAAAAAGCTGAGGGCACCGTGCAATATGCCCGGTGTGCCGATACTTAGAGATGCAGCCGTTTTATCGGTATCAACACCAAGTCCTGCGGCTTCCAGGCCAATTAATTTGACCGTCTTATCATTAAGGAAGGGATAAAAAATGCCCATCGCATTCGATCCTCCACCTACACAGGCCAAAATATAATCAGGTAATCTTCCTTCCTTTTTTAGGGTCTGCTTTTTGGTTTCTTCGCCTATAACTTTTTGAAAATCACGAACCATCATCGGATATGGATGCGGGCCTACGACTGATCCTATGATGTAATAGGTATCGTCCACGTTTGTGACCCAATCCCTGATGGCCTCATTTGTTGCATCTTTCAGAGTTTGAGATCCGCTGGTTACCATTCTGACCTCGGCTCCAAGGAGGCGAATGCGATCGACATTTAATTTCTGCCGCTCCATATCCTCCTTGCCCATGTAAATAATGCAATCCAAACCGAAACGCGCACACACCGTAGCTGTTGCCACTCCATGTTGACCGGCACCGGTCTCGGCAATGATTCTTTTCTTCCCCATTCTCCGGGCGAGCAAAATCTGGCCAATCGTATTATTGATTTTATGAGCACCGGTATGGCACAAATCTTCTCTTTTAAAATATATCTTTGCTTTACCGTAATACTCTGTGAGTCGCTCTGCAAACGTTAAAGAAGTTGGTCTCCCAACATACTCATGTAGCAGATTTCCGTATTCTTCATTGAAGGATACATCATTTTGGGCCTGACGATAGGCTGTATTTAATTCATTTATAGCCGGAATCAAAATTTCCGGTACAAAACGACCACCGAATTGACCAAAATAACCTTCTTTAGTAGGGGCTTGATAAGCCATATGTTTTATAATGTTGTATTTCTATGAAAATTAATTAGCTCGACTGATGCTTCTACTTATTAACGCAACATCTGCTTAATCTGCTTCTTGCGTATCCCAAATTCTGCGCACTTCTTCAAAAAAGTTATCCATTTTATCTAAATCCTTGATACCTGCTTCTGCTTCCAGGCTGCTTGAAATATCGATGGCATATGGTTTAACTGTGCGAATCGCTTTACTGATATTATCCGATGACAGGCCACCCGCCAGGAAAAAAGGGATCTCATTATCCCAATCTTTCAGTATTTCCCAATTGAACTTTTTACCCGTACCACCCTGTGCGTCTTTATCATAGGTATCAAACAGAAAGTATTCAGCTACACCTTCATAAGGGGCAATCATTGCTTCCAGTTCTTCGCGTGTCGTTCCAGCTTTGATACGGAATGATTTAATGATAGGCTTTTCTATAAGCTGACAATATTCCGGCGACTCTTCACCATGCAGCTGGATATAATCAATCCCGGTCATTGTAGCAATTTCATTGACATCATCCAGTGACTGATCGACAAATACGCCAACATTTTGGGGTCCTTCCACCCAACTTATGATAGCTGACGCTTCCGCAGGTACAATATAACGCGGACTCTTGTCATAAAAGATATAGCCAAGGTAATCTGCCATGGCCCCGGATGCATACCGGGCATGCTCAAGTTTGGTCAAACCACAAATTTTCACCCGGGTCCGGGCATCTTCTTCAACAAACATTTTTGATTCTGTATTATTTATTTAAATTCGCAAGTAAATTCCGTAACACTTCTCCGGGATGATCTTGTTTCATAAAATACTCTCCAATCAGTGCAGCATGAATCCCGTTATCACGCAAATATTGTAAGTCATCGGCATTGTGTAAGCCACTTTCAGAAACTTTAACAATTTCATCCGGTGCCTTATTTAGTAACGCGACACCCTGGTGTAAATGCACATTAAAAGTTTTCAGGTCCCTGTTATTAACACCTATGATATTAACACGTTCAAAATCGATTCTATTGTAATCTTCCTGATCATAACACTCAACAAGACATTGTAGTTCTGCTTCTTCAGCAGCATGATGCAATTCCTGAAGCTGATTCCCATCTGTAATGCGCACAATCAACAGGACAGCATCAGCTCCATAAGCTCTCGCTTCTTCTATTTGATAGGGATCGATGATGAAATCCTTACGCAGCAGTGGGATATCAACTTCATTACGCGCCAATTTTAAATTCTCCAAAGCTCCCTGGAAAAAGAATTCTTCCGTTAATATCGATAACGCCGAAGCCCCTGCTTCTCTATATTGTGAAGCAATTCGCTGTACATTAAAATCTTCCCGAATTAATCCCCTGGAAGGAGAGGCTTTCTTTATTTCAGCTATAATAGATGGATTTGAACCATCATGTAAACGTTCTTTGAAGTTCTTTCTCGGTCTTTCATATAATTCAAAAGCCTGAAAATCGGAGATACCAACTTTCTTTTTTTTCTTATTGAGCTCGCTTCTGGTTTTGTATACTATTTTTGAAAGTATATCCGGCATTTCAATCAATTACTGTTATGGATATCGTTTGTACCGGTTACAAACTCGTTGAGTTTCTTTAATGCCCTGCCGCTTTTAAGACTGTCGAGAGCTGCATCATGTGCTTCTTCCAGATCATCAACAATACCGGATGCATGTATGGCAAATAATGCATTCAGAAGTATTACATCCCGTTGAGCATCCGTAGCTTTATCTTCGAGAATCGAACGGATGATTTCAGCATTTTTGTCTTTATCTCCACCTTGTATTTCTTCCATTGTAGCCAATGTAAAACCAAGATCACGCGGATCAAACCGGATGGAATCGGAATGCATATTATTCTGCAAATGATACACTTCCGTATAGGTATTGATACTGAATTCGTCCATCCCGTCGTGTGAATTAACACCATAAGCAAACTCGGTATCAAGATTAGATAATATCTGCACAATTTTATTTGCCACGTCCTGACTATAAGCACCTATGACTTGTCGTTTTACTTTAGCAGGATTTAATAAAGGGCCTAAAATATTAAAAAACGTCCTAAGCTTTAGCGATCGTCTTGCCGGCATAACTTCTTTCATTGCCGGATGAAAAAACGGTGCAAACATAAATGCCATACCGGTTTCATTAAACATCTTTTCCACTTCTTCCTTTTTTAACGTGGCAACTGCACCAAGAGCTTCCAGCACGTCGGCACTACCGCTTTTACTCGATACACTTCGATTACCATGCTTCAATACAGGTACACCCGCTCCGGCCGCTACAAACATAGCACCGGTTGAGATATTAAATGTTCCCGATTGATCCCCGCCCGTACCACACAGGTCAATGGCATTATCCAGCGGAACATCCACCTGAACAACGGCATCCCGCATCACTTTAACAATGGCGGTTAATTCTTCGACACTTTCCCCTTTCATGCGCATGCCAAAGAGAAATGCCGATATACGTGCTTCCGAAACCTCACCGGTTATAATGGACTTTATGGCAAATGTGGCTTCATCCGAACTGAGATCTTCCCCATCAGCCAATTTATTGAGTATTTCCGTAAATGAAAACATTACAGTACCTGTACCTAATTGCTGTTATTATTACCATTAAGCCAATTTGCAATTATTTTTGGCCCTTCAATTGTCAAAATACTTTCAGGATGAAACTGGATACCTTCGATCGGATATCGCCGATGCCTGATTCCCATTACAACACCTTCCGATGTTTCCGCGGTAATTTCAAATTCTTCATCGGAGATGCTTTTTCTATCCAGTACAAGTGAATGATACCGGGTCGCCTTAAAACCTTGTGTTACCGACAGATAAACACTCTTCCCGTCATGGTATATTTCCGATGTTTTACCGTGCATCAATGTTGGAGCATGAACCACTTCAGCACCAAATACTTCACCAATTGCCTGATGTCCCAGGCAAACACCTAAAACAGGTGTGTCTTTACCCATCGATTCAATGACATCTTCCATTATACCGGCCTGATCCGGCCGGCCCGGTCCGGGCGACAGGAGTATTTTATCAGGATTCATATCCCGAATCTGATCGACGGTAAGTTTGTCATTCCGGTATACATTATAATCCGATGTATGTTCACCTACAAGGTGAACAAGATTATAAGTGAATGAATCATAATTATCGATAATAAGGATCATATGATATCCCGTTACACCATTTTAAAATTACGTATCAAACCTGCAGCTTTCCTGATAGGCTCCATAACCTGTTCTGCCCGTACCCTTGCTTTTTCAGCTCCTGTCTTAAGAACATCAAATACATAATCAGGGTCCTTTATCAGCTCTTTACGGCGTTCCCTGGCCTCGGCAAAATAATTTTCTATCAAGCCCAGTAATTCCTTCTTGGCATGGCCGTACCCATAACCGCCCGAACGATATTTATCAGCTATCTCCTCTTGCTTTTCAGGAGTAGCAAAAAGTTTGATCAGGGCATATACATTACACGTATCGGGATTCTTCGGTTCTTCCAGTGGTGTTGAATCTGTCTTTATGGACATCACTTTCGTCTTGAGTGTCTTACCCTCATCAAATATCTGTATGGTATTATCGTACGATTTACTCATCTTGCGACCATCTGTCCCGGGTACGACGGCAACCGATTCAACGATATACGGATCTGGTATCTTTAAATATTCCCCCTGGTATATATGATTGAATTTACCTGCCAGATCTCTGCAAATCTCTACATTCTGTTTCTGATCGGCCCCAACAGGTACAAGGTCCGAGTTATAAATAAGGATATCTGCAGCCTGAAGTACCGGATATGTAAACAGGCCGATATTCGGAGCAAGGCCATTTGCCACTTTATCTTTATAGGCCACACCTTTCTCCATCATGCTTACCGGGCAGATTGTTCCGAGTATCCATGCCAATTCGGTTACCTGAGGAACGTCACTCTGAATGAAGAATGTACATTTATCAGGGTCAAGGCCCAATGCCAAATAATCGAGCGCCACATCCAGGGTATTTTGACGTAGTGTCTCGCCATCATTAATTGATGTCAATGTGTGGTAATTGGCCATGAAATAAAAAGCATCCCCTTTATGCTGCATTTCAAGATGCTGTTTCATGGCTCCGAAATAGTTACCGAGATGTAGTTTGCCTGAAGGCTGAATGCCCGATAATATCGTCTTGTTTTTATCTATATCTGAAGATTTACTTTCCACTGTCATTTATCATTATTATTAAGTGCAACGTTTAATGCCTCAACCAGTGCACGCGCTTTATTTTGTGTTTCTTCATATTCTTTAGCCGGATTACTATCCGCAACAATACCGGCACCGGCTTGTATATAAATATTCTTATCTGTAGCTATCATTGTTCTAATGGCGATACAGGTGTCCATATTACCGGAAAAATCGAAATAACCAATGGCACCGGCATAAGGTCCGCGTTTATTAACTTCAAGCTCATCAATAATTTCCATAGCTCTTACTTTTGGAGCACCACTAACTGTACCCGCCGGGAAACAATGTTTTAGAGCATCAACCGCATCACAATTATCCGATAAATTACCTGTTACATCCGAAACAATATGCATAACATGAGAATAACGTTCTACACCCATGTTTCGCTTAATCGACACCGAACCGGGTTTACAAATACGTGAGAGGTCATTCCGCCCCAGATCAACCAGCATCACATGTTCCGATAACTCTTTAGGATCATTTTTCAAGTCGACTTCCAACGCCAGATCCTCTTCCGTCGTTTTACCTCTTGGACGTGTCCCGGCTATAGGAAGGACTTCTGCAATGCCGTCCTGAACTCTTACCAATACTTCGGGTGATGAGCCAATCAAGGCAAACTTCCCGAAATCAAGATAAAATAAATACGGCGAAGGATTAACCGTTCGAAGCGCTCTGTAAAGCATGAAACGATCACCCTCAAATTGCGTTGTGAATCTTTGCGAAAGCACAACCTGAAAGATATCGCCCTCGTAAATATAATCACGGGCCTTCTCTACCATATCCTGATATTGCTTCCTGCCGGTATTGCTGCTTATACCATTTCCCGAAAGATGAAAAGGTGTATTATATGATACACTTTTATTCATCACTTCCTGCATGGAATCCAATGACTGTTGTGCATACTCATATCGCTCTTTGAGCTTCACATCATCAGCATCATCAATAAAAATTGTTTTAATAAGTATGATCCGGTGTTTCACATGATCAAATGCGTAGATTTCATCATAAAACGCCCAAATGGATTCCGGCAGCTCCAGGTCATCTTCCGGCATATCAGGCAATTCTTCAATCATTCGAATCGTATCGTAAGAAGAATAGCCAACCGCTCCACCAGTTAATCGCGGCAGATCAGGAATTACCGGTTCACGATATTTGCCGATCAGGGATCTGATATTTTCAAAGTATGATCCGGTTAATTGAAAAATACCAGAATCTTTTTCCAGCACCAATTCCCCATTACGATTTCGTAATATTTGATAGGGATTACGGCCAAGAAAAGAGTATCTGGCAACATTTTCACCACCTTCAACCGATTCGAGAAGAAATGGATACCGCCCACCTTCCCGCAGCTTAAGGAATAACGATACCGGGGTTTGTATATCATCCATCATGGTACGATACACCGGAATCGCATTATATCCCCGGGCTAAATCTTTAAATTTATTGTATTTCATATTGTTATAAGCAAAAAAAAACCCACTTCAAGTTTGCTTGAAGCGGGTTCCGACGTCATTGTGTTTCTGAAATTTCTTATTAAAGACAATACTATCCAACGTCGATCCGCTTATCGAATCGACCACCACCAACTTCTATTGGATATCTGTACTGACTTTATCATGGCAGTGAATTTATATTCATTTCCTGCTAATGTCAATGGCCTTTTAAAAAAGTTGATAAAAAAATATCGGCGATTGCTGTAAATAAATGATAATGAATCAATAAAAAAGGTGATTTAATGTTATCTTATGCTGAATGTGTTGTTACACCCGGTGTTCGATTAAAAATGGTGAAAGAATATTCACATTATTCCATATCTTTCGTCATCTTATTCACTTAATCAATTTACATTTAAAATTTTAGTTCAAGATTTTGCTGCGATATCTAAATCATTTTAGAATTTTTCTTCTGCTAATTGCTGCGTTTGTTTTTCTTACTTCCTGCAGTGACACTACTTCCGTTAAACCCATTCACACTCAGAGTGTGATTTTACAGGATGTTTTAATATCTCCTCTGAATATTTCTTTTAAAAACACTGCCATAAAAAAAGATACTACCATTAATTTGACTTTTGCAGCTACTGTTACAGATACTTCCCTGATAAAAAGTGATCCTTTTTTTACGGTTATTGACCTTCAATCATCGCAAGCCATCGCAACCGGACAGCTTACTAATTTTGATAAAAGTAAATCCCGGTTTACAACGAAATATCCATTACAGTTAAAAACAACAGCTTTTGCGGAATACCAGGTGTATATCTTTGCCATTGACAAGCAAAATCAATCTACCAACAGGTATCAGACCATTATCACGGTACAAGGTAATGTTGGTAAACCTCCGGTTGTTCTTAGTGTGAGTAATCCGGATTCTGTTCAAATTCCATCCGGTAGTAATACCAGTTATGTTGATTTTAAGGCAAAAGTCACGGATCCGGATGGACAATCGAATATTGACAGCGTACTCGTTAACTTAGTCAGCCAGAACACCGGTAAGCCATTGAATGGTAGTCCGTACCTATTATACGACGATGGTGGCTCTACTAATGTGGGAGGTTCCGTTTCCGGTGATGCCTTTAAAGGCGACAGTGTTTATACCCGCAGATTCCAGGTGAGTTCTTCCAATACGGCTGATAAATTAACCGTTTCCTATTTTGCAGTTGATAAAACCGGATTGCACAGTGATACAACTACAACACACCTGGTATTTGTCAAGTGATGAATAATTTATACAGCTTCAATTACAAATTCATGAGTTATATTTTTGCGGTTTCATTTTTATTACTGTTTGCCAACCTGACAAATGCACAAATAGTTGGGCCTGTTCCCGAAGGTAATGTCAATTCAATTTATCAAAATGGCATTTCCAACATGGATGCTTATGGAGACACATTATGGATTGGTCCGTTGTTACAACGCCACATTGGCAAACAAATTGATTGGTATACGGCTGATAAAGCCGACTCAGTCACGAACGGACAGGGGCGCCTCTATTCTATAGCCTTAGGTCGGGATACCGTTATTGCCGGACTTGGTTATACAAAAGATGTCAGTGGTAGTGCTACGGACGTTGGTATGGGTTATTATACATCAGTTGATGGTGGCAATAATTGGAATTTCATTTCATTACCACTCGAATCGAAAGATGACACGGTTTATCATTACGGAGCAAATAACATCAAAACCTTACCTGTTGTTGTACCTGAACAATCTCCACCATATGATGTTGCCTTTCACGGCAATACTATTTTTTCTGTTAACTGGGCTTCTGGTGTGATACGTAGCACGGATTTTGGTAAAAACTGGAATCGGCTGATTCTACCACCTACCAGTGTCGACAGTTTGAATCCCAACAATACCTATAATTTTGGCTTTGACCCCCGAAATGATAACAATTTTCTTGGTTTCGGTTTATTAATAGATAAAAGCGGATACGTCTGGGTTGGAACGGCCGATGGTGTTAATATCTCACCAAATGCCCTGGCGGCACCCCGCGACAGTGTCATCTGGTATCATAAACAAGCCTCGACATCTATTGACGGCCTGATGAGTAATTGGATCATTACCATCAAACAACAACCAGGTACCAACAGGGTTTGGCTAACCAATTGGGTAGTAAATGGTAATGAACAATATGGGGTTGTTTCAACAACCGATCATGGAAAAACCTTCAAGCATCATCTTGCCGGTGAAAAGATCTACAACCTGGCCTTTCACGATTCGACCATCTTTGCCACAGGTGATTCCGGATTATTCATAAGCAAGGATAATGGTAAGACCTGGAACCACATCGCCCAAATTAAAAGCCCTAACTCCTTTATTAAAGCCAATGCTTTATATTACGCCACGGCACGAACAACAAATCGTTTTTGGGTTGGAACCAGTGATGGACTTGCCTCAACCATTGATAATGGAAAAACCTGGGATATAACGCGGGTAAATCTTCCACTTAAGGGAGGCAATCGTTTTCAAAAAGATGCACCGAATGTTAATTGTTACGCTTATCCAAATCCCTATTCAAGAAGTGAACACGGAATAGTCAGAATAAAATTTAAGGTACCCAACAGCGGGAATGTTAGCATTAAGCTCTACGATTTTGGAATGAACCTGATACGTGTTCTGGATAATAAATACTTGAGCAGCGGTACACATGAAGCAGTTTGGGATGGCCTGGATGCCCATGGACATCGCGTTGCCAATGGAGTTGTTTTTTATCGTATAAAAACTCCCAACCACAAATACGGTGGTAAGATTTTAGTATTACAATAATGTTATTATTCATGATTATTTATTCGAAAATTATTTTGTTTAAACCTAATAAAATATTGGTGCCCAAAATTCAGCTGCCATCAGGTAAGTTTACAATGATTCTTTTATTGGTAGTGTCAGCAATATTATTTTCAGCGAGAATATCATGTGCACAAAATGGTGGGTATGCCGGCGCCTATACGCGTATGGGATTTGGTCCGCGTGGTATGGCTATGGGAAATGCCATGACCAGTGTGGAAGATGAAGGTATTTATGCCCATTATAATCCTGCGCTGGCTGCCGCTATAGAAAACAATCAGGTTGATATTTCCGTAGCAGCCATGACTTTTAATCGCAGTCTTAATAGCGTTAATGCCACTTTCAAGTTGCCGCCACAAGCAGGCATTGATATCGGGTTAATAAATGCCAGAGTGGGATCGATTGATGGCCGTAGTAATAGTGGGTATCATACCAATTATTTCTCGACACAACAATTTCAGTTATTTGCCGATTTTGGAATCAATGTTAGCTCACGTCTTCAAATTGGTGCCGGAGTCAAAATCAATTACGCTGATTTCCATAAAAACGTTTCTTCATCAACAGGTACCGGTTTTGATATTGGATTTTTATATCGACCGGTGACCAATCTGAATATTGGGTTTACCATTCAGGATTTATTAGCCGCATATACCTGGGATACTCAGAAATATTATGGTTCAAATGGCAGCCTCCAAACAAAAGATCGCTTCCCTACAAGACTCAAATTAGGTGTGTCTTATCGTTTCTTACATAAAAAACTGATCGTAGCCTCAGATTGGGAATTGCGGTTACAACAATCCGATGCCATTACCACCGAGTTGATCTCTGTTAGCGGCATACCAACAACAAGGGATATCACTCAAAGTGCCACCTCTAAAAGTAAACTTTGGAGAATTGGGGCCTCTTATCACATTCATAAACGATTCACGTTACGTGCCGGCTGGCAGGTCAATGATTTGAAACAATCAGGTGAAACAAATATACCTTCTCTTGGTTTTTCAGTACATTTACCATTCGATCATTTTTCACCATCCATAGATTATGCATTTTTGAGAGAACCAGATGGTGTAGCCAATATGCACGTATTTTCTTTACGACTTATTTTATAAGTTAAATTATGAAAAATTTTTCTCTGACATTAGTTGCTTTTGGTTTTTTATTTTTCTGTTATTCAACGGTTTTTGCACAGGAGTTTAACAGCAGCCTGCCTTTTCTAAATATTGGGCCGGACGCTTATACTCTCTCTTTGTCCGAAGCGAGAACAGCTGTTCTGGCCGGGTCAGCCGACCTATATACCAATCCGGCTAACCTTGCATTGGAAAAAAGATCGAATCTTGATGTCAGCTACACTTTTTGGATAGCAGATACACGAATAAGTCATGCTTCTGTCAATTTTAAAAGAAAAAATGATGCCATCGCATTTGGAGTATTAACATCCACTGTCAGTAATATTGAATCACGTCAACAACCCGGTGCATCAAATGGTACCTTTTCCATTCAAAATTTCTCTATTGCTACAGCTTATTCCCGAAAATTCGGACCGTTATCATTCGGATTAAACATGATGTATCTTTATGAACAATTCTTCCAGAATAGTGCCACGGGATACGCTATGACGGGTGGGACTGCTTTGAATTTATTAAATCAAAGAGTTCGTTTAGGTGCTGCAATACGGAATGTCGGTAATATGAGTAAACTAAAGGAAACGAAAAGTAAACTTCCAACGACATTTAGTGCCGGAATACATGCAAAAGTAATACAATTTTCAACACCAGGGAATGCTGAAATACCGGTACTCATAGCTGTTAATAGTGATTACGTAAAACCATTGAATGAGGCCAATATTACGGATAGCCAACAGTCAAGTGGATTAACACCCCAAACAAATGGATTCGTAACAAGTGGTCTGTCAGTCGATATAGCACAGCTGATTCAGCTTCATGGCGGTTATCGATTCAGCAAAACAACGGCACGTAAAATGAGTTTTGGCCTGGGCATTCTGGCAAATGACATTCAGGCAGATTTTGCGTATGTCCCTTTTGAAACGGGCTTCGGTAATGTTTATTCGGTTAGTTTCAAATATTATTTCTGATCATTCCACTCGAAACGACTTCTAAGATAACCCCGGGAGTTAAAATGCTCTTTAAAAAATATGAGAGAGCGTCTTGGATCCATTGGATTATCAGTATCCGTCTCCATTGATACGCCAAAATCGACGTAACGAATATCCTCATTTTTGGCTTTCAGGCACGTCTCATGCAGAAGTCGATTAACCGGCCGAAGTTTTTGGTATTGATAATCCGAAGCTATATAAAATGTCAGGATAACATTATCGGTACATTTCATATTCATTACGCCAGCTAATAACTTATTATCCTTATATGCACCCAAAAGTTCTATCCTGTCCGGATAAAGCTGCATCAGTGAATTTATCTCCTCTTTTGAATGAGTTGGTTCCAAATCATACTTGGCCTTATTTTCCTCGAGGATCGGATAGAATTTGTTAATATCCGTTACAGGTTGTACTTCAATATTTTTTTTAATGGATTTTCGCACAGCTCTCCTGCACATAGAAGAAAGTGACTTCTCACTATAGCCTGTAGTATCTGTTATTGACGATATAAGAGATTGTCTTTCAGTAAATCCATAATAACGTAACAGGAAATCGAGATTCTGGTTTATCTCCCTGTTGTAAGCAATTGGCGGAAAAGTCATGCTTATCTTACGTAACCCGATATCTTTGAAATACTCCATGATCGCCAACAAAGCTTTCTCAGTTTGCTCAAAACTCAATGATAATATGATAAACCCACCGTAACTTGCCGCGGTTGGAGATATGAACTCATCCTCTTCAAATCGTCCGACTACGCCTGCCAGTATATCTATACCATCATGACAGGATATAAATCTTACATTCTTTTGGTGATCATGATGATGGAAGAAACGGGCCTCCGAAAAAAGGGTCCCATTATTGGATAACCTTATAAATTCATCCCATTCCTGTTCATCCAGATCCGAAAGATCACGGTCTTTAATGATCATATTGGCTCATAATTTTCATGGTTTTGTATATCTCTGAAGTCTTGACTACCAATTGTTCTTTCTCCTGGATAGCACCTATAAAATTACATAATTCGAGATACAGCGGTTCCTCTTTAACAATATCCACTTCTTTTTTGGCCAGGTTGCCATACTTCCTTAAAAATTCGCGGAAATCCTTTTCTACGAAATCATCCGGATTCACATTCGTCTCGTATAGCGATAAACTTTGATTGATATAATTCACTTCCGCGTATCCCCGTGTACCTGTAACAGCAAGTTGCCTTATTTTAACCGGTGTAATCCAATTCACTTGTATTACCCCGCTACAGTGGGGATACTCGATGAAAATCGTTGTTGAATCGTCTATATCTTTGGAGAAAACATTCAGCTTATGAACCTTTAACTGTTCGGGCAATTGTTGCGTCAAATAATAAAAGATATCGAGATCATGGACAGCCAGGTCATAATAAACTCCCACATCGGTTAATTTTGACGGGTAACCACCAAGTCGTCTCGACATGATATTTGTTATTTCACCGAGATTTCCTTCATCAATAATCGACTTTAATTTCTGCAGAGCCGGATTAAAACGTTCAACATGGCCAACCGTTAAACGAACGCCCTTTTTCTTTGCCAGCGTTATCAATTCTGATATTTCGTCCGGTATGATAGAAATTGGTTTCTCAACCAACACGTGAATGCCACGCAGCAGGCATTCTTTTACAATTTCATAATGCGATCTTGTTGGTACGCAAACGGAAACGGCTATCGGTTGTTCTTTATTCAACAACTCTTCATAACTGTCGTAATAATCGCATTCGAATTCCCCGGCAACCTCCATTGCCTTCCGTATATCTTTATCGGCCACTGCAATTAAAACGGCCTCATTAATTCTCTTATAATTACGGCAATGATGATACCCGATATTACCGGTTCCGATAACCGCAACCTTACATTTATCTAACTCCATGCATGATCATTAATTAATTACTGTAATAAAAGAAGATAGGGTTTGCATCGAGAATACTAAAGATGAATTTAATGCATCAGGATTGTAAACCGGCTAATTTGAGAATTGTATCTTCCTGATGTTCCCAATTAAAATATTTCGATGCTATCTTACAATTCTTAGAAAATTTAACCTTTTCATCTTTATCTAATAGCTCCCTGATATGTAAAGCTAATTCTTTCGGATGAACATCAGGTGATACCAGCTTCCCTATCTCATATTCTTGAAGTACGGGGCGCATCGCCGGTAAATCGCTGACCAGGCTTGGAATGCCCGCCATACAATATTCAAATAACTTATTTGGCAGGGCAAACTGATAACTCAATGAAACCGGTTCTATGAATGCCAAACCAAGATCTGCAGAGGTTGTCCATGGCATCAATTCATCATAAGGGACCCTACCCATCATCAAAACTTTATTTTCCACGTCAAGCCGCTTTACTTCTTTGATTATTGTATCTATATACCGGCCATGACCAATAAGACATAAAACGACATTATCCAGATATGGTAGAGTTCGGATGATTTTTAATATCCCCCTGCCTTTTCCAAGCAATCCCTGGTATAAAATGATTTGTTTATCCTTTTCCAGTTTAAAATAAGATCTTATTTTATTCGTTTTTTCAACCTCTTGATAAGGGGGTAAATTCATGACCACATCCGGCCGTGGCATGGTATATAAATCTCTGAGATAGTCGGAATCAAGAGGTCCGGAAGTATAGGTCATATCCACTTTATGTATCAGATATCTTTCAATTCCGGAAATGACCTTTTGCTTAAAAGGTTCATCATGCACCGTTCCAAGGGCTGTGTAAACTTCACGGGCATCATAATTGAGTCTGCCCCCGTTTACTTTTGCTATGAAAGTGACCAATGGTAAAATATAAAGGTCCTGTGACCAATATATACCCGCTTTTATTTTATGGGTGAGAGGGAAAACAGCCGTAATAAAATCAATCCATAAGGTAAGAAAACGACGGTCATTGTACTTTTCAACCGGTATTATAGTTACATCATAAGAAGGGAGAATATCATTCGACAGATTAGACACCCGGCCGATCAAACATATCTTTTGCTTCTTTTTTAAAAGGGTTCTTATGATATTCAGTGTTCTTGAATCATTCTCAATAAGACCCAGAGCAATAAAACAATGGTCAAAATATTGTGTCCGAACATCTTGTATAGGAACTATTTTTGCCATACCCCAAAATTTACAACGGGTTTTAAAACCTGTCTACCCGAAATGCATCATTATCATATCGCTCATCCACTATCAGGATATCTTCGTCGTTGTCATCTTCCCCGTTATTTTGAAGATCATTCCATAATTGGTAACCTGCCATGACGATCCCCTTTCCAATAAAAATAGTAAAGACGGCCATGAGACCATATTCCTGGAAAAAAATTATCGCCAGAAAATAACCGACAAATAATATTACTCGTCCCCGATGTTTTTTAACATAACCTCTGCTGAAACGTGGAATTTTATCGAATGGTACCGTGCTGACCATCAAAAGGGAAAGCAAAACGACCATAGGTATCAAAATGCCATTTACCCCATATTTCAAATCCTCAAAAAAGTATAATTCTCCATTAAATGTCAGGAAAAAAGCAACAATCATACTTGCCTGAGCAGGAATTGGTAATCCCCGAAAGTAATCAATAACGACTTCTTTGGTCTCAACATTGAAACGTGCCAGGCGAACAGCGCCGCAAATAGCCGGTAATGTACTGATAATAATTCCTGGTGTTGATAATTGATTAAAACTAAAGGAATAGAGTAAAAAACCCGGTGCCACACCAAAAGATACCACATCACTTAACGAATCAAGTTCAATACCAAAAGAACTGGTGGCATTTGCGAGGCGCGCCATGAAACCATCGAGGGCATCGAATAAGCCGGCAAATATTATTAACCAGGCACCGAATTCCAACTTCCCTTCATGAATCTGTATTATAGCTACAAACCCGCAAAAGAGATTCATGAGTGTGAAAAAACTTGGAACAACTACCCTTGGAATTGGCTTTTTGAATCTCTTCCTGATCTTTTTGGGCCGGGGTTTCTTATGTCGTTTATGTTGGGGTAGTTTATACTTCATAATTATTCAATTATCCCCATAATGGTCTCGCCCCCTACTGTGTGTTGACCCTTTTTGACATCGATCTTAACATTCGACGGGACAATAATATCCATTCGGGATCCAAAACGCATCATGCCAAATCGTTTACCGGCTGTTACTTTATCATTAACACCTATATGATATACAATGCGCCGCGCAACAAATCCAGCAATTTGTTTAAAATAAATTTTTGTGCCACTTGAATGTTTAACACCGAACTCCGATCGTTCATTCAGTTCAGACGATTTCTCATGCCATGCAACAAGATAAGCGCCAGGATAATACTGTTCATACTCTATAACACCGCTAACGGGTATACGATTAACATGAACATCCAAAGGGGACAGGAAAATACTTATTTGAGTAGCTTCAGATTTTAGATATTTATCCTCATTTACCTTTTTGATCAATACGATTTTCCCATCCGCCGGTGCTATTAAAAGATTATCACCTTCCGGTGTTGTTCTGTCCGGATCACGAAAAAAATATAATGTAAAGGCAGTTAATAGTATAGCCGCTATATAAAGAATGTTGGTAGCCCATGCATTATGCAAAGCATATCCAATCAATCCCATTATAACTGAGATTACAATAACCGTAATAATTACGGAAGTACCGTCTTTAGCAAACATAATAATTATTAATTACCGATGGTCCTCAATATATCATTAAAGGTAACGAATATGAGCAGCCCTATAATAAAGATAAATCCGATTTGTTGTAAGACCATTCTTACTTTAGCGGATGGTTCTCTCCGGGTAACACCTTCGTAAATGAGAAACATTAAATGTCCGCCATCCAAAACGGGAATTGGCAGGATATTCATGATAGCAAGTGTTACACTGAGCAGAGCAGTTATTTCCCAAAAGCCCCTTGCACCGGCCCCTTCGGTAGCCTGCTTGGTAATATTGGCTATAGCCACGGGGCCACCAAGGTTCTGACGTATGGATATAGAACCGGAAAATAGTTTAATGAATCCCTGAACTATACCGACCATAGTATCACCCGTACGGGTAACGCCGTCTTCAATCGATTTAAATAGGTTGGGTTGTACAAATTCTACATTAAAATAATTCTCAATATTAACCCTGTAAATACCGATGGTATTCGTTTGGGGATCGGGTGTTACTGACAATGTTTTTTCCTCACCGTTGCGTAATACCGACAACTGCAGAGTACCTTTCGATGCTTTGAGATCCTGTACAAGTTGAATCCAGTAATTTACCGGTTTCCCATTGATAGCCACAATCTTATCACCGCTTTTTAAACCGGCTTTATCAGCAGGGCTACCGGGTATGACTTTACGAATCTCACTGGGGACAGCATCTAATGGGCTTATAAATCCACCCTTGTTAATTTTATCCAGAAAATCAGCCGGAGCGTTCAATGTCACTTGTTTTCCATCTCTTATGACAGTATAGCTGAGATGCTCTTTTGTTAAACGTACCGGATTGACAAGCTGATCGAAATATTTAACGTGCTGACCATTCACGGCAACAATTCTATCACCTGATTTAAAGCCCATTTGAGCAGCAGGCGAATTTTGTTGAATGTACATGGATCCGACATTCTTTAAAGGAATTTTAGTTTCGCCGTAATGATAGGTAACACCCGTGTATATAACTGCTGCAAGAATAACATTGAATATCACGCCGGCCGTAATCACAATAATGCGTTGCCACACCGGTTTACTACGAAATTCCCAGGGTTTAGGTTCCTCATTTATAAAATCCGTATCCATGCTCTCATCAATCATACCGGCTATTTTCACATAACCACCTAAAGGAGTTGCAGACACGCAATAATCGGTCTCACCTATTTTTTTTCCAAATAAACGAGGTGGAAAGCCGATAGAAAAACGATCGACTCTCATTTTAAAAAATTTAGCTGCCAGAAAATGTCCAAGCTCGTGTACCAACACGAGTATAAATAACGATAGTATGAAAATACCGGCAGTTGTAAGTATGTTTATGATCAAATCCATTTATCTTGCTTTAATTAATTGAACTGGCAAATTCTCTTGTTTCCGCATCAATTTCAAGTAGCGAATTTGTGTCTATTTTTTGTCCATTAGCCAATTTAGACAGAGAAGATTCTATAACATTAGGTATTTGAATATATGTAATTTCTCTGTTTAAAAATCTTTGAACAGCTATTTCATTAGAAGCATTTAAGACAGCCGGTGCACATCCACCCATTTTTAATGCTTCACGAGCGATTTTGAGGCATGGAAAACGCTTGTAGTCAACGGGTTCAAATGTAATTTCTTGTTCAACCGACCAATCCATTCTCGGGGTTGCCGCCTCTATTCTTTCCGGATACGACATCGCATACAGAATAGGCACTTTCATATCCGGTGGACCCATTTGTGCTTTTGTGGAACCATCAATGAATTGTACCATCGAGTGTATTATACTCTGAGGATGAACAACTGTTTCAATCCGTGACAAAGGAACACCAAAAAGCCAATATGCTTCAATTACCTCGAGACCTTTATTCATCATTGTTGAAGAATCAATCGTTATTTTGGCTCCCATGTTCCAGTTGGGATGTTTAAGAGCCTGTTCAACGGTTATTTGCTTCATTTGTTCATACGACCAGGTCCGGAATGGTCCACCGCTTGCTGTAATTATTAACTTCTCTACCTGATTTTTCGATTCACCCGACAGGCATTGAAAAATAGCACTATGCTCCGAATCAACCGGAATCAGTAAATCCTTTTTATTCCTGATACGTTCATTGATTAACTGACCACCAACAACCAGCGATTCCTTATTGGCCAATGCCACCCTTTTATTATGTTCCAGTGCCGTAAAAGTAGGCATGAACCCGGAAAAGCCAACCAGGCTGTTTAATACCAGCGTCACCTCATCATGGGTAACTAACTCTTCGAGATAATCCTGTCCACTCAATATTTCAGTTTCATGGTGACTGACAGCCCCACATAGATTTGCGTAATGGGTATCATCAGCAATAACTGCATATTCAGGCTTAAATTCATTAATCTGTTGTGCCAGTGTCTTCCAGCTGGCATTAGCTGTTAAAGCGTAGACCTTAAATTTCTCCTTATTTTCACGAATCAATTCAAGCGCTTGTTTACCAATGGATCCGGTTGATCCCAATAAAACAATATTATGCTGTATCAATGAATCTTTAGTTTTTATCTAGTCGAACTATAGGTTTAAAAAAATCTGTTGATGAAAGATACGATATTTAACTCATCTTTACGTATTACTTTAGAATAACGTCGTATATGTATCTTATATTTTTACATTTAAGCTAAAATAATAGTCAGCTTTTACACAAATTCAGCAGCTATTTTGAACATATGACTATGCGCTTCCACTGTTTCCTTCAAGGTAGGCGCATACCCACCGGAAAGTAATAATACGAGTGGTATATTTTTCTTATGCACCCGCTCAATAACCAACCTGTCTCTGTTTATTAAGCCATCTATTGATACGTTTAATCTCCCAAAATGATCACTCTTCAAAATATCAATTCCCCCCAGATAAAATACAATATCCGGTTGAAATTCATTAAAAATATGATCGAGAGAATCACCTAAAGCTTGTATATATGATTTATCCTCCGTTTTATCCGGAAGTCCCAAATCATAACTGGATGGCGGTTTCTTAAAAGGATAATTCTTCTCACCATGTACCGAGAAAGTGTAGACATCCGAATTATTTTCAAAAAAAGATGCTGTTCCATTACCCTGATGCACATCACAATCGATGACCATGGCTTTATTTATCCACATAGATTTCTTCAAAACCCTGATTGCTACGGCCACGTCATTGAACACACAAAATCCTTCTCCCCGGTCGGGAAAAGAATGATGTGTCCCGCCGGCCAGGTTACCCGATATACCATCCTGTAATGCCATCAATGCAGCATTAATAGTACCTTGCACAGCTAAACGTGAGCGGCGAGCCAACCCCAGAGACCACGGTAAACCAAGACGTCTTGCTTCGTTATACTCCAGGTTCCCCTTCAATATGCCATTTATATACCGCTGAGTATGTACCATCATCAAATAAGCAATATCTACCATTGACGGTTCTACAATGCAAGACTGATCGATGATATCCTTGTCAATCACATATCGGTATAACCCGTCGAATTTATGCATTGGAAATATATGCTCATTCGGAATCGGTGCATAATATCCATCTGAATAACTTACACGCATTTATATCAGTAATTTTATCGTAACATAATTAGTGCCAGCATACGTCCGCTGTTATCCTTTTCTCTTCTATACGAATAGAATTTATCTTCATCCGTAATAGTACAGCCACTATCAACATCAATATTTTCATCTTTTATACCTTCACCGGTCAACTGCTTTTTTATATAACCTTTTAAATTGACATGTGGTTTGGTATAATTTTTCCGGTCAACAAATTCATTGTCAAATTGCTCCGCCACTTCTTCACCTACTTCAAATTTTTGCTGGCAGATACAGGGACTCACATAGGCTTCAATCTGATCGACATCAGCACCCAGTTTCAACATATTACCCACAGTATTGGCAATGACACCGGATACAGCACCACGCCATCCGGCATGTGCGGCACCAATGATCCGGTTTTCCCTGTCAGCCAGTAAAACCGCCGCACAATCAGCAACTTTAATGGCCAGTGCTAAATATGATCTGTCGGTTACCAGGGCATCAGCTTTTTGCTTAGATTGAGATTTTTTCGCATAGACAACCCTGTTGCCATGTACCTGATGAACCATTGCTATTTTATGCTCATCAATACCAATAATATCATATAATAATTCGCGATTATCTTTGACGATAGCTTTATCCTGATTTGTGTTGAGGCCGAAGTTTAATCCTCGAATCTGTCTGTTGTCATTGAATAAAGACGCATTTTTAAGTGTAAATAATGCCAATAATTCTCTCTCATCTCTCCAAAGACCCGGTACTATATATTCAATATTATTCATGAAATTGATTTATTAGCAAATTACGAATCATTTCAATCGGAAATTCTTTTCCGGTCCATATCTCAAACGATTTACTACCCTGATGAATAAGCATATCCAGACCATTTATGGCAATGCAACCAGCTTCCTGTGCCTGTTGAATAAAACGTGTATTCATTGGTTTGGGAACAATGTCATAACAAATTTTATCTGACAGATATTGTACCTGATGATCCCTGACGGGAGATTTTTCGATATTCGGTTCCATTCCCAGTGGGGTCGTATTTACTATGATACCTGCTTCATCGATAAAATGGGGCCATGCATCATATGATATGATATGCACATCGGCATCGGATGTAAATATATTCGTTTTTTTAAGATGTGGTGAACGGGAGACCATATAAATATGTTGAATTCCCATCGTTCCCAATGCATATACCACCGCCCGGCTCGCACCACCTGTCCCAAAAACGATGGCATCTCGTCCGTCAATGCTATCGATATACTCATCCAATGGTACCGAAAATCCATATACATCCGTGTTAGAGCCAATTATCCGGTAATCATTTCGATAAATGGTATTAACGGCACCTATATCTTCTGCTACAGCTTCAAGATCATCAACAAATTGGATAATTGCAGCTTTATGTGGAATTGTAATATTAGCTCCCAGAAAATGTACTTCATTTAATAACCTTGTTATTTTAACGGAATCTAATATTGGTAAATCGATCGCAGTATAGGTAAGACGTATGCCCAGCTGTTTTGCAGCCGTATTATGCATTAGCGGAGACATACTA
>Ga0102962_1000220_pt1 | contig 32519 bp, 28 predicted proteins | sample SalPonF2_C_D2_MG_FD_84519 | JGI IMG/M metagenome (GOLD analysis project Ga0102962, IMG submission 84519) | Salt pond soil microbial communities from South San Francisco under conditions of wetland restoration - Salt Pond MetaG SF2_C_D2_MG ...
AACCGGACGCCGGAGCCGTCGGCCGGCGAGCTGGAAGTCCTGCGGGACCTGCAGCGCCGGACGGCAGAGGCGCACCGCAACGACAGCGCCAGCGGCTGAGCGCGCGGGGGGCGCGCCGGCCGGCCTATTACGGCCTCGGCCTTTTTATCCGCGGCGAGGCGCTCAAACCAAACTGGTCCACCCCGGGGAAACGCAGCGGCTGGGGGGCAGTACCTCGGTGTTCTGGGTCGAGCCGAACCGCGATCCGTGTTTTGCGTTGAACACAGTCGAAGTCCTGGAAGATTCCGATTACCTGCGGCGTTCCAAGCGCCTGGTGGACATGCCGCTGGCGGGGGTGAGGGGCTGAAGGAAAGTGCGGCAGGGACCGGAACCGCGGGTGTCGGCGCTGGCGGTCGGCGCTGACCCGCGCCTTCCACAGATCGATACCCATGGGCACCGCCGCGTCGCGGCTGCGGCAGTGACCGTGCAACTCGCGGGCACGCCGGTAACCGGGAGATGAGTCGGCATAGCCGCTGATAACGCGATAACGCTCTACAATCTGCAGCTTGCTCCGCGCTTCACCATCGCCTCTTTAGTCTGGCGCACCAAGCTTACCTTGAGGCATAAGGGGTTCCACATCGACATTGCCCGCGGGAGGGTTGCCGGCATTATCAGCGCACCGGCGGACGATCCGAATGCGTACCCGTCATCAACGATGACGGCCGCCGGGTGCTCGACAGCGGGATTATCCCGTAGCATCGGGACGAGCAATATCCGGACCGGCCCGTGCACTTTAGAAGGCGAGAGCGTAAAGGTACTGACTCGGTTCATCGACGCCTAGCTCTGGCAGACCGCGATGAGGCTGTGGTGCAGTTGCTATGTCCTGGACTACCAAGATGTCTGTCATTTCTATGACCACGCTTATATCCGTGCAAGCCGCGAGACGCTCCTCGGCTGCGCGGTGGAGGAGGCGCAGGCGGACCGGGACAAGAGGCTACCACTTGTTCCGCCGGGTCCTGCGGGAAGCGGAATGGCTTGCCGGTAGCAGACGAGCTATGCGGATGATTGCGCTTTCGTGGTCTTCCTGACAGAACGCCTCCTCGATCCGGGCGCAATGGAAGAGGGTGACCGCTGCAAGCGAATCATCCGGGGTTGCCGGACAGGAAGCCGAGGTTTGACGACCGCGCCTCTCGGTCCCCAAGATGGCATACAAGTAGCGGCGCTGAGTGTCTATACCGATCGGAACACTTAATTCAGAACCTACGTCCCTATGGACAGAGGGATCCCTAGCGGGAGAATGTGATGAATCGATTTGAGAAAGGCGTCTACGAGTGTATGGAGCCGACCCGCGAGCTCCTGGAAAGAACCACCAACCCACTGCACCGGGCAATCCTCCTCAACTTCTGGCGGCATGTGCGCCTGGAGGGCGCCGGGGAGTTCGAGAAAATTATCTCTCCGGACATGATGGTGGACCATCCCGTGTACCGGGTGGCCTGGGGCGCCAACCCAGCAGTGCTCGAAGGCAAGGAAGGCGTGCTTTCCTTCTACAACGCTGTCGCCGATTCGGTGCTGTGGCATTCGGACGACCTCCTCGCTGTCGCCGATTGGGGCATCGCCGATGAAATCACTTTCCATATCCTCGCCAGAGGTGGTGATCTGCAGGCCCTCGGCTATAGCACCGAAGATCCGGACAAGCTCTATCATACTGCCAGCCGCCAGGCCTTCATCTGGCCCTACGACAGCAAAGCGCGGCTCGCCGGCGAGCATCTCTACGAAGACAAGACTAGCCTGCAGATCGAGGAAGTGGATCCGTCCGAGGCCATCACGCCGGAGCGGGTGCGCGAGATCCACCGGGAGTGCTTGGCCAGACTCGAAGAAGAACGAGGCGAAAACTTCTGGGTACTTGGCCAGTCCTGACGGAACCAGGTATCCCCAGGTATCTAACGAAACACCGCCATCGTCATTCAGGGCCAGGCCGGAATCCGGTCAACTCCATTATTCCTGACTCTGCTCTGCTCACTGATAAGTATAAGGAAGCGCTGATCACTGCAGGTTGTGCGACCCGGCCGCTATGGGCACTTATGGGGTATCCTACTGCATACTACGCGGACCTGCGGATTCTGATCTAGGGCAGTGAGCCTGCTGCCGATGCTTAGGTATATGACCAAACCTGTGGCTGGGCAACCCCGGGAGGGGACAAGGGCAGCGATGTGACTCCACTCAGCTGGCAAATACGCCAACAGTGTCCGAGAAAGTTCCGGCACCGGGGCCAGTGTCCATCCAGCGCGGAGACTACAGGTGCCTGGGGGGGCCGGGCGACACTCCCGGACGTCCCGGGTTCGGGCCGGCGTGGCCCCTGTGTGCGGGGAGCCACGTGGACGTCTTTCCACAATCATCCCTCGTTCTTGCGGATGGCTCCAGACTAGCTCCCAGTGTCACTCAAGGGCTCTACCTGATTCTGATGTGTGCAGCTCGTGGGTGCGCCCACCGCTGACGCGACTGGGTGGTTCAGCGTGCCGGTTGGCAATGAGCCTGAGGCTTTAGAAGAGGGGATGTCGGGGGGATGTTCCGTTCAATAGGGTACCCTGCCGGTGTCGTTACGCGGCGCGGCGGAGTCCTATTGTTGATCGGGATCGTGGTTGTCTACCAAGAGAAGGGAGGCTCCTCGACAACGTAATCGGGGCGCCTTCGCTGCGTGAGTATTGCCCCAGGCGAACACGCAAATGTTCCCCGCGCAGACCCTCGGTCCTTGAGAATCAATTACTTAACTGGTTGAGGCGGCGGGAATCGAACCTGCTCAGAGCGAATTCCAGCGTACCGGTATGTAATACAATCAATAAGTTGCAGCACATTGATGCGCTCGAATACGCTGCTTGTTCCCCAAAATGTTCCCCAGATGTTCCCCCTCAAGGCCCGTCCGGGCAAGGCGGAGAATGGACGTTGACAGACGAGCCCGAGCCAGAAGAAAGAGCCACCACCGTGAGTGAGGATAGCAGGAGGAAGCTGGGCAACGTCATCCGGATCGACGAGGGCCAGATCCGGGGTCACCTGGACCAGTTGGTGCGCAGCACGGTCGAGGAGACGTTGAACGGGCTGCTGGATGCGGAAGCGGATCGCCGTGCGGCGCCGAACGCTACCAGCGCAGCGAGGCGCGGCGGGACTACCGCTCGGGCTACTACGAGCACGGTCAGTGATCTCAACCAGAAGATCTACAAGCACATCGAGGCCTGGCGCAGCCGGCCGATCGAGGGCGAGCATCCGTACATTTGACTTGCTGATCGAAAGCCGGGAGGCGAAGCAGCCGGTCTACCTCGTCGAGGGCCCCAAGCCGCTGGAAGCCGTCGCCCGCTGGATGCGGGCGGCAAGCCGGCGCGACTCGCAGGGGCGCAAACGGCCCAGAGATCACCGATAGGCGCGGTGGGGCCGGGGGCCCGGCACACGGCAGCGGAATCCGGTCCGTACGGGGTCCGGTCAACCGGGCCACCCCGGTGGCGCGGCGGTTCCGGGCCGGTGCGGGGACGCATGGTCGTTGCAATGTTGGCCGCGTAGCCTGTCTGGTCGCGGGCATTGGCATCCACGCGTATCCGGGTCGGGTGGCGGGTTTCTTGCCGAGTTGCGCCGATGACCGCTGCGCCTCGGGAGCGCGCGGCTGGGGGCGAATCGTCACCACTCCGATCAATCCTAGCCCGGCGTGCCAATCACATGACTTGTGACCCCGAAAGTCCGGGTGCCGGCCGAGGGAGATCTTACCAGGCGGCAGCGGCGCCGTCGGTCCGGCTGTCTGAGCCGGCGACCAGCACGTCGCCCTGCTTCCAGATGATCTGGCCACGACCGAAACGGGGGCCCCAGCCCGGCTTGAAGCTGACCTGGTGTCCACGCTGGGCAAGCTGCCATGCCACGTGGTGGGGGACAGCGTGCTCCAGCCATACCTCCAGGCCCGATTGCCAGCACCAGCGGGGAGCGTCCAGCGCCGCCTGGGGATCCATGCCGTAGTCGAGCGTGTTGACCACCACCTGCAGGTGACCCTGGGGCTGCATGTAGCCGCCCATGACGCCGAACGGGCCCAGCGCCTGTCCGGCGCGGGTAAGAAAGGCCGGGATGATGGTGTTGTAGGGGCGCTTGCCGGGGGCCACGACATTCGGATGCCCCGGATCACCGGAGAAGTTGTAGCCGCGGTTGGCGAGCGCGATCCCGGTGCCGGGCACGACCACGCCGCTGCCGAAGCCCAGGTAGTTCGACTGGATGAAGCTGACCATCATGCCGTCGCGGTCGGCGGCGGCCAGGTACACCGTGCCGCCGGCGGGGGGGCTGCCGGGGGACGGGACCAGGGCCCGTGAGCCGATGAGCGCGCGGCGGTCGGCCAGATATTCCGGGGCGAGCAGGCCGCGAACCGGCACCTCGGCATGCGCCGGGTCGGCCACGTAGGCCCGGGCATCGGAGAAGGCGAGCTTGATCGCCTCGATCTGCAGGTGGAGGCCGCGGTCATCCTCGCGCGCCTCGGGCAGGCGCAGGCCGTCGAGGATGCCCAGGGCCTGGAGGGCGACGATGCCCTGGCCGCTGGGCGGGATCTCCCACACCTCGGCGTCACGGTAACGGGTGCTGATCGGCGCCACCCACTCGCCGGCGTGGGCGGCCAGATCTGCGCCGCGCAGCAGGCCGCCGCTGGCGCGCGCAAACCGGTCGATGCGCTCGGCCAGCGGCCCGGTATAGAAGGCTTCCGCGCGGCTTTCGGCAATCGCTTCGAGGGTCGCGGCGTGGTCTGCACTGCGCCAGGTCGCGCCGGGCCGCGGCGTGAACCCGTCCGGGAGGAAGGTCTCGTGCCAGGGAGCGAACTCGGGACCCTCGCAGGCGGCATACGTCACCCCCGCCTCCTGCCAGAAGTGGGCGAGCACGGGGGAGAGGGCGAAGCCGTCCCGCGCGTACTCGATCGCCGGCGAGAACAGGCGCGCGAAAGGCAGCCTGCCGAAGCGGGCGTGCAGGTCGGCCCAGGCCCGCGGCGCCGCCGGGACGGTGACCGGCCACCAGCCATAGGCAGGAACGTTCTCCAGCCCCGCCTCGTGCAGGGCTGCCAGCGAGCAGCCGGCGGGCGAACGGCCCGACCCGTTGAGCCCGTGCAGGCTCTCCCCGTCCCAGACCAGCGCGAAGGCGTCAGCGCCGAGGCCGTTGGAAGTCGGCTCCACCACGGTGAGGGCGGCCGCGGTGGCGATCGCCGCGTCCACGGCGTTCCCGCCTTCGCGGAGGATGAAAAGCCCGGCCTGGGCCGCCAGCGGCTGAGAGGTGGCGACTACGCCGTTGCGTGCATATACCGGCTGGCGCGAGAGCGCGTAAGGATGTTCGAGCATGTTCCCTCCGTCCTGTCAGGATCTGTTGCTACGCATATCAGCGCCTCGCTCCTGCACATCATTCGCGGTGCTGGAACGAAGCGCGGTTGCCACGCACCCGGGCAGATACTCGATTCCGCGTGGACAGCCTATTGAAGGATCACGGCTAGTCCGGCGTTGCGATTCCCGTGCGGGCCAACCGTAGGCGCGTCCTTGTCGCATGTGCGGGCAGGTGGCCGGGGCCCGTGGGCAATCACGGGTATCCTCCCGCCTCACCGAACGGGCCTGCGTATTCCGACGTAGGGCAGTGAACCTGTGCCCGATGCTCATGTAAATGGCCAAACTCAGTCGCTGGGTGACCTGGTGACGGTGGCCAAGGGCGATGATGCGAGTCCACTCAACGTGGCAGACGTGGCAACGGTGTCCGAGAAAGTTCCGGCCCCCGGGCCAGTGTCCATCCAGCGCAGGGGCCACGGATGCCTCCGGAGCCCAGGCCACACTACTGGGTGTCCTGGACTCAAATGGCCGGCGTGATCCCCGCGTGCCGGGAACCACGCCGGCGTCGTTCCACGATTATCGCTCGTTCTTGCGGATGGCTTCGGACTACTTCCGAGTCACGAAGGAGGGTACAACGACCGATCCCTCCGACACCTTCTTAGGCCAGATCACGACTTGCTTACCGTGCTGCCACTGTAAGGCCACGAAGGACTGGCCGAGCTCTGGATTCGGGCTGTGAACCACCTCGTGAGTCCATTTATTGTCGCGGCCGTAGTAGTGGATGCGGCCTGTGACGCCGGTGAAGTTGACGTTCTCGATGCCCTTGATTAGCTCGTCGGCCTTGGTGCTGTGCGTGTCCTCGATCGCGTGCTTCAGAGTGTACATGGCGTCGTACGTGGTGTAGGCGTCATAGGCGGGCTCGGAAAGATGGAATTTCTTCTTGTAGGCCTTATAGAACTCCGGCGACCGCGGTGTGAGTGGTACGCCATTGGCGCCCTCGTTGCTGTCGTCGATCACGCCCTCGGTGGCCCCGTTGGTGGCGTTCCAGAACTCCGAGGCCCCGGCTTGGCCGTTAAGCCCGGCGAACAGTGCGGGTACTTGCTGCTGGTGCCATTGTACGACCGGCTTGACGCCCACGTGGGCGATCGCGGCCATGATGATATGGGCCCCGCTGCTCTCGATTTCATTGTACAAGGGTGTGAAGTCGTTCGTGCTGGGCGAGAAGTTGATCGTCTTGACCAGCTTCATGCCCATCTGCGGGATGCACTTCTTGTACTCGGCGTCGACCGCTTTGGTCCAGTCGGCGTTCTCGCTGAAGATCACCGCCTTCTTGTAGCCCAGCTGATCGACCACGGTGTCCCGCGTCGCGAGACAGGCCTCACGGGCCAGCACGATCGAGTTGGTGAAACCGTGGAACACGTACTTGTAGCGGTTGTAGTTGGCGTGCACGTTCTCCTCGAGCTTGGGCGTGGCGGCGCCGGTGATGATCAGGGGGGTCTTCAGGCGCGCGGCCCAGGGCTCCATCGCCAGGGCGACCTCGCTGGTGAAGATGCCGACCATGGCCACCACGTGGTCCTGGGTAACCGCGCGCTGGAAGGCACGCGCCGCGTCCGAGGCCGAGAACTTGTCGTCGTATGTGAAGATCTTGACCTGGCGCCCGTCGATGCCGCCGGCGGCGTTCATCTCCGAGGCCGCGAGCTTGGCCGCATTGAAGATCGCCTTACCGTCGATGTGGGCGGCGGGTGCAAGGACGCCTATGCGGATGGGGGCTGCGGCCAGTGCCTGTGGTCCCGTCGCCAGGGTAAATACCAAAGCGGCGCCGGCCAAGGCGCCGCAGATCAGGTAGCGTCGCATGCGCAACAATGTTGCTAAAGACATGATCTTTCTCCTCCGGATTGAGACTCCGTGTCACTTTAGTTATACGCATCCACGGGATGTGGATGGACTCCCTATCGCTGGGCTGAGCGCGCCCTTGAGGGTCGTGTCCCAGTACCAGCCTACTGCCAGCCTGGCGCAGTGACTGTGCCGTGATGCCGATCGCGTCGGTCAGTTGCTCCGGGTGTCCGCAGCCGGCCTTACCCCAGCGAGGTCGGGCCTCGGCATGTCCGGCAGCGCTCGCACCGGGCGGACTAGTCGGTCCGGGTGCGGCCACGTCGCTACACATTGTGCGCTCCGGCTCTCAGTCCCAAATCCAGCGCTTCACCAATCGTCCGTACGTCCGCTGCGGTGATGATCAGGGGCGGCGACAGGATGATCGTATTGCCCGAGGTGCGGACCATCACGCCGGCCCGATATGCGGCATCGGCGACGCGTTTCATTGTCTGTTTGTCGGCCGGGATTTTCTGCTCCCGGTTGGAAACCAGTTCCAGTGCGGCCATCAGGCCCTGGCTACGAACGTCGCCGACAAGGGGGTGCCGAGCCTTGAGCGCGGCGAGCTCCGTGGCCAGTTCGGTGCCGCGCGTCGCGGCGTTTTCGTTGAGGGCGAGTCGTTCAGTCTCCGCGAGTGCAGCGAGGGCCGCGGCGCAACCTACGGGATGGCCAGAGTAGGTGTAACCATGCCCGATTGAGCCCAGGCTCGAGTGGTCCTGCTCAAATGCCTCGGCTACCGGCTGCCCAAGCAGTGTAGCGCCAACCGGGAAATATCCAGAGGTGATGGCTTTGGCAATTGTCATCAGGTCCGGCTTCACGCCCCACAGGCGCGAGCCCGACCATTCCCCCGTTCTGCCGAACCCCGTAACGACCTCGTCGGCGATCAAGAGTATGCCGTGGCGGTCGCAGATCTCGCGGACCCGCTTCATGAAGCTTTCGTGAGGGACGATCACCCCACCTGCACCGAGCACCGGCTCCATAATGAAGGCCGCGATGGTGTCAGGGCCCTGGAACGAAATTTCAGCCTCAAGGGCCCCAGCGCACAGGTCAGCTAGGCGTTTCGGATCATCCTCGTCGAAGGGATTGCGGTAAGTCCACGGTGCCGGCACATGAAACACGCCCGGCAGCAACGGCTCGTAGTTGCGGCGGAACTTGCTATTGCCATTGACCGAAGCACCACCGAAATGGGTGCCGTGATAGCCCTGACGGAGAGCGAGAAATTTGGTGCGATCAGCTTGACCCCGGATCTTCCAGTATTGGCGGGCAAGGCGTAGCGCAGATTCCACGGCGTCTGACCCACCGGAGGTGAAGAATGCGCGAACCATACCCTCCGGCTCAAACCACTTTGTCAGCTGGTAGGCCAGCTCGATGGATGGCGCGGTGGTCGTGCCGCGGAAGCCCGAATAATAGGGAAGTTCGGCAAGCTGTGCCGCCATTGCCTGCTTGATGGGCTTGCAGCTGTAGCCAAGATTGACGTTCCAGAGGCCGCCGACAGCATCGAGGACCGTATGACCCTCGATGTCCGTCACCATCACGCCTTCCCCCTTGACGATGATGCGCGGCGGTACTGCATGAAGCTCGGCCGGGTGTGCCATGGGGTGCCAGATGGGCCTGGCGTTGTTTTCAGTCAAGAAGCGGGCGTCGTACATGGAAGACTCCGATCGTCATGGAGAGTGCGAGAGACGGAAATGACCGAGCGCTTCCCGGAAGGATGCCCCGGGCTGTCCAACGTCGAAGCGCACAGTGCGAAGTCCGACGGCCACGGCCCCATCGATGTTACGTTGCTGATCATCGACAAAGACGCAATCCCCCGGCGCCTCGCCGACTGCCTCAAGCACTAGAGCGTAGGCACGAGGATCCGGCTTCAGGACGCCGGTGTAGGTAGCGTCCACAATGGTGTCGAAGAAGGGTAGAATCGGCATCCGCTCGCGGAAGTCCGCGCCGTAGAACAGGTCGAGTTCGTTGGACAGGATGGCGAGTTTGGCGCCCGACTCGTGGACCGCACGAACCGCCGCCTCGGCCTCCGGTCGTATGATCGCCTGCGGTCGGTGACCGCGGGCGCGACGGACCAGGTCCTGCATGCTGTCCCAGTTTTCCCCAAGCAACCGGCCCACTTCCCTGGCGCGCGTAAGCCAGTAGTCGCGCTCGGTGATTTCGTGTCGGAGCATTGATCGCCACAGCGGATCCGATTGTGGGTCGAACGGACCGCGCCACTGGAGGGTGCCGGGCTTGAGCCCGAGCTCCTGCTCGGTATGCGCGTGGGTCTCAAAGAGCGTCTTGGTGACGACGCCGCCGAAGTCGAGAATCAGTGCCCTGGCCAGTCGCTCGGTCATGCAGTTGCTCCGCTCGGCCGGCCCGGGGGAATCACACCCTCGGCTGCCCAGCGGTCGAAGATGGCCAGGGCGGTATCGATGAACTCCCGGCCGTTGATGTGCCCGGCGATTTCATGGACCTGTACTGGCTCGCCAACAGATCCCCGCATCTCGTCCAGAAAAGCCTCGAGGCCCTCGGGATCATGCAACGGTTCCCCGGGCTGGTCCCATTCCTGAAGCCCGCCCGTGGGGAGAATGAACGCCACTGGCCCCTGTGCGCGCCGCAGACGCTCTCCAATGCTGCGCGCGATCCGCCGACGATCACTGGTGCCCGAGGTTACGGACGCGAGCAAGCGGTTATGGGCATGGTAGGGACGACCACGCAAGCGCTGTGGAATCCCCTGCCAGGCGGGGAAGTCGACCATATCGACCGCACCTGGAGCGACGATCTGGGGAATGGCAGCCTGGCCCGCGCTCTCCAGACGGCTTGGACCGGACGTGACCACGGACCCCGTGAGGTCGTTTGCCAGCTCTTGCAGGCTGAAGTCCATGACGGCCACAAACCCACGCTGCGCGGCGATGGCTTCCAGTGCGCGCCCGCCCATGCCGGTGGTGTGAAACACGACCACTTCATAGCCCCGTCGCTCCAGCTCCGGCTTGAGCGTGGTCATGTATTTAAGGCAGCTCTTGCCCAGTGAGCTCATCGCCACGACCGGTCGCTCGGGCACTGCCGCAACCCATGTGGTGCTTGCCCCGACCACCGCCCCGCAAGCTTGCGACAAGACAGCCTGGCACGTGCTGTTGAGCCCGAAGAGGCCGCCAGCCCACAGGATCATCATAAGATCGGGTGCGATCCGCTCCGGGGGGATCAGGTGGGAATACGCGATGGTGGATACCACAAATTTTGGTACACCCAACGGCAGGGCCAGTGCCACGTCCAGCGCCAGATCCGTGCCCATGGAGCCGCCAAGCGCGAGCATGGCGTCCACCTTTCCGTCGTCGTAAAGCCGCCGTACTAGGCGGGCGCAGCCGGTCGCCATCAGGGTCATTGAGGTGTTTTCATCACCACTATTGACCATCTCGCCGATCGTTGTTTCGGCGGCGGAGGCGACCGCATGCTTGTCGTGCTCCACAGTGTAAGGGGGGTCGCCCAGCACGCTCACGTCAACCATCACCGGCTCGCCGCCGGCGCGCTGGATGCGGTCGCGTATGAAGAGAAGCTCATCGGATTTGGTATCCCCGGTGCCGATGGTAGCGATCCGGGGCCCAGTCTTTCCGGCCCTCGGCTTCGACATGTCGCTAAGCCTCCCGCGTACCTGTTTTGAAGTATTCGCCGTTGAGACTGCGTGAAATCCGGTGTGCTGTATCGACCACCGCGCAGCCGTGCCGGGCGGCGGTCTTGGCGTCAATCCGCGCGACCGGGGAAGCGACCGCGACCGCTCCGGTCGCAAAGCCGTGACCATCAAGGACCGGTGCGGCCACGCTGTAGACGCCCTCCTCGAATCCCTGGTCGATAGCCGAATAGCCGCGACTTTTGGCCAGCCTGATCTGCTCCAGCAGGGCCTCGCTGGTGGTTGCCGTATGCCGGGTGTGAGAGACGCGCTCCTCGCTCAGATGACGCTCGCGAATCCGCGGGTGGCAGAAGGCAAGAAACGCGATGCCGGAGGCAGTCGCGTGGAGTGGGAGCAGCATTCCCACCTCCACGCTGACCCGGTTTGCGTGAGGCGACTCCGCGACGTGGATCGAGCCCAGCCCCCGCGCCGAGTATTCCGACAGGTGGACTGTCTCGCTTGTCGCTTCGCAGAGTTCGGCGATGAATGGGGTCGCGCTCGCCAGAAACGGAAAGCTTTCCTCCCGTACTCGTGCGAGCTGCAGGATGCCGGCCCCCAGCCGGTATAACCGGGTGCTCGGATTCTGCTCGACCAAGCCGTGTTGCCCAAGCTCCACCAAGAGGCGGCGCGTAGTCGCCTTGTTGAAACCAGACAAGCGGGCCAGGTCGGACAGACCGATCTCCGGCGCTTCGTCCGCAAAAAGCTCCAATAGAACGACCGCCTTGCTGACTGTTCCCAAGTAAGGTCTCCGTGGTTGGTGTGCCGACAGTGCGAATTAACTTGACACGCCTGCACGCCGAGAGCAAGCCTATATGTGAACTATGGGTTCGAATAATGAACCGTATTTCTTTGCCCAGCCGACACGAGGAGTCGGCGCGCGCAGCTTGAGTTGGATCGGCTCTTGCCGGCCATGATCCTTGGTACAACGCGGTCTATCGGCATGCACCAGAACCAGATAAACGAAGAACGGATGAGGCCGGTCGCCGAAGCGGAGCTCTTCATCAACGGCAGATGGACAGCGCCGGCGAGCGGTCAGCAGATCGAGGTGACTAGCCCCATTGACGGATCCCGCCTGACAAGGATGGCGGCTGGGGATGCCACAGACATCGACCGCGCCGTCGAAGCGGCGCGGGACGCTTTCCGGGGTGGGGCGTGGTCGCGTGCAGCGCCGAAGCACCGGAAGCAGGTGCTATCGAGACTGGCGGGGCTGATCGAGGCCCGCGCCCTGGAGCTGGCAGTGCTCGGAGTGCGCGACAACGGCACTGAGATCGGGATGGCGTTGAAGGCCGAACCGATGTCTGCGGCGGGGACGTTCCGCTACTACGCCGAGGCGATTGACAAGGTCTACGGGCAGATTGCGCCGACCGGCGAGGAGGTCCTGGCACTGGTTCAGCGGGAGCCGCTGGGGGTGGCCGGGCTCATCGTTCCGTGGAACTTCCCGTTGATGATCGGCGCCTGGAAGCTGGCGCCAGCGCTAGCGACCGGCAACTCGGTGGTCCTCAAACCATCAGAGACGGCCTCTCTGACCCTGCTGCGACTGGCGGAACTGGCGGCCGAAGCGGGCGTGCCGGACGGCGTCCTGAACGTGGTCACTGGCCTGGGGACCACCGCTGGAAAGTCTCTGGGCATGCACACCGACGTCGATGTCATTGCATTCACGGGTTCCGGTTCCGTCGGCCGCCGCCTCATGGAGTACTCCGGACACTCGAACCTGAAGCGCGTCCAGCTGGAGCTTGGGGGCAAGTCACCGAACATTGTGTTCGATGACGTGCCGGATCTGGAGAGGGCAGCCGCGGCGTCAGCGAATGCGATCTTCCGCAACTCTGGGCAGGTCTGCGTGGCTGGTTCGCGCCTGCTTGTGCAAAGTGGCGTCTACGACCGCTTCATGGACGCTCTGCTGGCGATAACCGGCCGTCTCAAGGTGGGCGATCCGCTCGACCTTGCCAGCGATGTCGGGGCAATTTCCAGCGCGGCGCAGCTGGATAAGGACCTGCGCTTCGTCGAGGCTGCCGAGCGGGAAGGGGCCGAACGGCTCATCGGCGGCGATCGGATGCTTGCCGACACGGGCGGTTACTACATGGCTCCCACGGTCTTTGCCGGGGTAACCCCAGAGATGACGCTGGCCCGGGAAGAGGTTTTCGGGCCCGTGCTTGCCGTGACCCGCTTCGACACCGAGGGAGAGGCGATCGAACTGGCTAATTCCACGGAATACGGGTTGGCTGCGGGCGTGTGGACGGCGGATCTTGCGACCGCCCACCGTATGGTGAAGGCGATTCGTGCCGGGTTGATCCACGTGAACACCTATGGCGGCAGCGATGTGACCGTGCCGCTTGGGGGTTTCCGCCAGTCGGGTTTCGGCCGCGACAAGTCCTTGCACGCGTTGGACAAGTACACGGATCTCAAGACCGCCTGGATGGCCCTATGAGTAATGGTTGGGCCTCAGGCGTTGCGGGCGCTGTCGAAGCCCTGATCGATCAGGAGCAGGCACGGTTCCAGGCTACTCACCCGGCATCTGCTGAAGCATGGCTGCGCGGACAGCAGCATTTTCTGTACGGAGGTCCTTCCCACTGGATGCGCCGATGGGCCGGAGGCTTCCCCATCTATGTTGATGAGGCGCGGGGCGCGCACATCCGCGATATAGACGGCCATGAGTACGTCGACTTTTGCCTGGGCGATACCGGCGGTATGTGTGGTCACGCGCCCTCCGCAGTGACGCATGCGGCACTCCGCCAACTCAAACGTGGCGCCACCACTATGCTTCCGACGGAGGACAGTCTCTGGGTCGGTGAGGAACTCTCGCGCCGATTCGGCCTGCCGTACTGGACGCTGACCACATCGGCCACTGACGCCAACCGCGGGGCTATCCGCATCGCGCGGATGATTACCGGCCGCGACAAGGTGCTCGTATTCTCCGGCTGTTACCACGGTGGTGTTGACGAAGCCCATGTCGAGATCCGCGATGGCAAGGTGGGCCTACGCAACATGATCCACCCGAACGGGGTAGACCACGCTAGGGTTTCCAAGGTGGTCGAGTTCAACGACGTGGATGCTCTGGAAGCGGCCCTTGCCGAGCGCGACGTGGCCTGCGTCCTGGCAGAGCCGGTCATGACAAATTTCGGCATGATTCCGGTGGAGGAAGGCTTCCACGATGCCTTGCGCGAAAGCACGCGCCGCACCGGGACGGTGCTAATTATCGACGAAACCCACACCCTGTCCTGTGGCCCGGGCGGCTACACCCGCCTCTTCGGCCTGGATCCCGACATCCTAGTGCTGGGCAAGGCGATTGCCGGAGGTGTGCCGGCGGGTGTATTCGGCGTTTCTACGCAGCTCGCCGAGCGGCTCTGGAAAATCATTCCACGTGTCAACCCGCGGAAGCGTCAGTCTGCCCATTTCGGCGTCGGCGGCACGTTGGCGGGCAATGCGCTGACGTTGACCACCATGCGCACTGTGCTGAGCGAGATCCTCACGCAGCAGAACTATGACCGGATGATCGCAAATGCCTCGCGGCTCGCAGATTCGGCACGGCAATCGATCGTTGCCGGCGGGCTCCCGTGGCACGTTACGCAGTTGGGGGCCCGTGCGGAAGTCATGTTCAGCCCCGAGCCGCCGCGCTGTGGCGCGGACGTCATCGCCACCCGACGCGGCGATCTGGAAACACTGCTGCATGCCTACTACCTGAACGAAGGCATCCTCGTCACCCCGTTTCACACCATGTTCCTGACTTGCCCGGCCACCTCGGAGGCCGATGTCGAGAAGCACGGTGTGGTATTCGGGCGGTTCATTGACTTGCTGCACGACGCGGGGGCGCTGTGAGTATCGGTGACGTCAAGCCTTTCGGTCTCTCGGGCCGGGTTGCTTTGATTACTGGCGGCGGGCGCGGTATCGGCGCTGCCATCGCGACGCGGTTTGCCGAAGCGGGGGCGGCTGCAGTGATTGCCAACCGCACGCCGGCACCCGCGCAGGCGCTTGAGCGGCAGTTGACAGAACGGGGGCTCGCGGCACGTGCGGTGGTGATGCCCGCGATCGACCGGAGTGCGCTGAGCCGGATCGTGAACGAGGCGGTCAGCGAATTCGGCGGGCTCGATATCGTGGTCCATAACGCGGGTGGCTGTCCTTGGGCCACGCTCGACGCGCTCGATGAAGAGAGGCTCCAGACTACGCTGGCGCTCAATCTTAATGCCTGCTTCTGGCTGACCCAGGCGGCCGTCCCCCACATGCGGAACGCCCGCTACGGGCGCATTCTCGTGACCTCCTCGGTCTCCTCGCGGGTAGCCATGGCTGGCGGTGTGCACTATTCCGCCGCCAAGGCTGGCGTCAACGCATTCATCAAGGGCGCCGGTTTCGAACTGGCCCGGGATGGTATCACCGTCAATGGCGTCGAGCCCGGCTTCATCGCAAAACCCGGTCGCGGCACCTTAAACACGCCGGAGATGATCGAACGCATCGGGCGCCGCATTCCGATGGGCCACATGGGTGAAGCGGACGATGTTGCCTACGCAATGCTCTACCTGGCCTCTTCCCAGGCGAAATACACCACCGGCCAGACCATCATCGTGGACGGTGGTTCGACCCTGCCTGAGACGGGGTTTGCCGTGGAGCAACATTGGGGGTCCTCATGACCGGGCAACTACAGGGCCGAAGAACGCTGATCACCGGTGCCGCCACGGGTATGGGCAACGCTGCGGCGGAACGCTTTGCGCGCGAGGGCGCCGAGATCGTGTGTTTCGGACTGGGCGGCGATGCGCTGGATCAGGCGGCTCGGACGGCCCGTGGTGTGGCTGTTCACGGCGACGTGACTCGGCTGGAGGACGTCGCGACCGCCATCAAGGCTTGCGAGGGGCGGCTCGATATCGTCGTGAACACGGCGGGCATCATTTCACCGGATTCACCGGAAACTGTGTCTGACGAGGTTTGGGAAAAAACGTTGGCGGTAAACCTCACCGGGGCCATGAAAGTGTGCCGTGCCGCGTTGCCGTTACTGAAGGTCCGCGGTGGTGCTGTCGTCAACGTGGCTTCGGTGGCGGCGTTCAACCCGAGCGCTGCCAACGCCAGCTATGCGGCCAGCAAGGCAGCATTGGTGTCCTACACTCGCACCCTTGCATTCGCGCATGGCGCCGACGGTATTCGTGCCAATGCCGTCGCGCCGGGCTGGGTGCGCACGCCCATGAGCGAGATGGAAATGGGCTGGGCCGCCGAGGCCGCCGGAACGGATCGCGAAACGGAATTCGAGAGGCTGGCGCGACGCGTTGCACTGGGGCGAGTGGCCGATCCCTCGGAAATCGCTTCCTGCTGCCTGTTTTTGGCTTCGGACGAGTCCTCCTTCGTAACCGGGACGGTTCTCGTGGCCGATGGGGGTGGCCGGGCGCCGGTACAGAACAGGGCAGTGTGAATCAGGCGCGGGTTTGGGGAACAGCGATGAGAGTGGAGGAGAGGACATGAGTGCGAGTAGAGCAGGGCTGGCTGATCTGATCCTGACGGGAGGACAAATATACACCGTAGACGAGGAACGTCGCTGGGCGAGCGCAGTGGCGATCAAGGCGGGGCGCATCACCGCCGTGGGAAGTGACTCAGAAGTACGCCAGCGCGCGGGGGACGAAACGGAAATCGTCGACCTTGATGGGCGCATGGCCATGCCAGGCGTGATCGACATCCACAATCATCACATGATGGGCGGACGAGCGGACCTCTACGAGTTGAAATTTCCGGCAGCGGCGGCTCTGGAACAGATCGTGGACGCTGTGAGGGGTGCCGTTGAAGACACGAAGGCTGGGGAGTGGATTATCGGCTCACAGTGGGGGAGCAACCGGGGATCGACACTCAATACCGGCGAAGCTCTGGCAGCCCTGGATAGCGTCAGCCCGAAGAATCCGGTCATGTTGCGCGACGATACCTGCCACAACCGCTGGGTGAACTCGCGGGCTTTGGCCGCTGCCGACTTAACCCGGGAGACGCCTGATCCGGAAAACGGCTCGTTCGGGCGTGACCCGCACAGTGGAGAACTGACCGGTATGCTGATCGAGCGGGCAGCGGCACCGGTGGAAAGGGCAGCTCTGGAGTCGGGGATCTTCAGTGAAGAGGGCTACCGCGCGGCGGCCGCGCGAGCTGTTGCGATCCTCAACTCGCTGGGTGTCACCGGCTTCGTCGACGCGGCTGCAATGCTGCCAACCCTTGAGGCACTGAAGGGGCTCGACGACCGCGGCGAGCTGACCGCCTGGGCGGTAGCCGCCATGCCAGCCGTCGAGCCGAGCTTCCTGTTCGGCATCGCGGGAGATGAACTCATGGCCAAGAGGGAAACCTACCGCTCCGCCCATTTCAAGCCCGACTTCGTGAAGGTGTTTCTCGACGGGGTTCCACCGGCAAAAACCGCCGCTTTCGTAGAGCCGTATCAGGCCGATCCGATACTGGGTTGCTGCTTCCGGGGGGAAACGCAGATGTCGGTTCCAGAACTGATCCGCTGGATCGGCAAGTGTGAGAAGCAGGGGCTGGCGGTGAAGATTCATTGTGCCGGTGATGCCGCCGTGCGCCAGGCTCTGGACGCCATAGAGGTCGTGCGCACCTTCAACGGTTCCACGCACCTGATCCACCACATCGCCCACGCGAGCTATATCCAGCCTGACGACATTCCCCGCTTTGCCGAGCTTGGTGTTGCGGGCGATCTTTCCCCAATCATTTGGTATCCAACGCCGATCCTCGAGGGCGCTAAAGCGGCCTTAGGCATAGAGCGAGCTCTCCAGTTTTGGCCTAATCGCGATCTCCACGAGGCGGGTGCGCTCCTAGCCGCCGGCTCCGACTGGCCGGTTGTTCCGAATCCAGATCCGTGGGACGGAATCGAGGGAATGATTACCCGACAGAACCCCGCTGGCGACTATCCCGGTGAATCTTTGTGGCCGGAGCAGGCGCTCGATTTGCCGACGGTGCTTGAAATCTACACGCGCAACGCAGCCAAAGCGGCAGGGCTTGGAAATATTACTGGATCGATCGAAGTCGGCAAGTCAGCCGATATCCTGGTGCTGGATCGAAATCTGTTCCAAATCCCAGCGCATGAGATAGCAGAAACGCAAGTTCTGACCACCTATTTCGAAGGCCGTGCAGTGTACGAGAGAGGTTGAACGATGGCTGACGCCCGCATACCAATCACGGTCCTGACGGGGTTCCTCGGCAGCGGCAAGACCACGTTGTTGAACCACCTGCTCCGCCAACCGGGGCTGGAGGGGACGGCCGTATTAATCAATGAATTCGGGGAGATCGGCTTAGACCACCTGCTGGTCGAGTCCACCGAGGAGCAGTACGCACTGCTGGATAACGGCTGCATTTGTTGCACGGTACGCGACGACCTGATCGCGACGCTCACACGACTCGCCGCCGACGTGGATGGCGGCGCGATAGGGCCGGTACGCAGGATTCTGATCGAGACCACGGGGCTAGCCGATCCCGTCCCGATCCTGCACACCCTGATGGTCGAACCGGACCTGATGGCACGCTACGAAATCGACGGCGTCGTCACCATGGTGGACGCGGTCAACGGTCCCGTTACCCTCGACACGCATCCCGAAGCCGTCAAGCAGGTGGCGGTAGCGGACCGTCTACTTGTGACCAAGTCAGACTTGGTAACGACCGGGCGCTCCGGTGCACTGCGGCGCCGACTGCAGTCCCTCTGTCCTACAGCCGCCTGTTCATTGGTCGCGAACGGCGTGGTCAGCCCGGCGGAGGTGCTGGGGACCGGATTGTTCGACGTCCGCACCAAGTCAGCGGAGGTAGGCGCATGGTTTCGGGAAGCGGCAGCGCAGGCCGAACGGGGCGCTCGGCCAGCCCCCCACGAGCACGGCGCCTGCGATGACCCGGCCCATGTCCACGCGTATGGGTCGCACTTGGTTCAGTCCTACGCCTTCCTGATCGATGAGCCGGTCGACTGGCAGACATTTCACCAGTGGTTGCAGTGCATTGCCGCGCTGAAGGGTGAAGATCTGCTGCGTTTCAAGGGGCTGATTCATGTCAACGACCAACCGGACCAACCGGTGGTCGTCCATGGTGTGCAGCACGTGTTCCATCCGCCCGTCAGGCTCGGGGCATGGCCGGATGCGGACCACCGCACCCGCCTGATCTTCATCGTTCGCGATATCCCCCGGGAAGCCATCGAGCGAACGCTTGTGAGGTTCGCATCCATAAGCGCCAGTCGGCTTTCACGACCGGTATCTGAAGCAGTTTCCTTGCAATGACAGTACAAGTAAAGAGGGGGAGAGACAAATGCACCGAACACTAAGTGTTCTTGGACTGGGGAGTTTCATGCTCCTGGGCCTCTTGGCATTCTCGGGCACGGCATCCGCGGCCGGCCCCACCTGCCCGAACGGAAGCATCAACGTTGGCAGCGTGTCTACGATGACGGGTCCCGTTGACTTCAGCAACGCGCCGCAGGCTGCCAAGGCAGTGTTTAAGCAGCTGAACGCGAACGGTGGGATCGACGGCTGCAAGATCAATTACATTATTGAGGACGATAAGGGGGATCCGCAGATCGCCGCGCAGGCGGCGCGGGATCTGATTCTAAACAAGCACGTTGTGGCTATGGACGGGGCCGCCAGCCTCATCGACTGCGAGGTCAACGCGCGGCTATACCAACGCGAGGGCGTAATGGCAGTCCAGGGAGTTGGGGTGGACCCGGCCTGTTTTAACTCCCCCAGCGTCGCCCCGGTGAACGTCGGGCCGTACACCGCCACCACCGCAATCGCCTATTACGCAACGAAGGATCTCAAAGTCAAGAACCTCTGTGCGGATTTCACCATCATCGGTGGCACCGAAAAGGCGTACAGGCGAGCAATCCAACGGTGGGAGAAGCTTACCGGCGACAAGATTCGTCATCTGGACATGACCGTTCCCGTTCAGGGCGATCTAACCCCGTACCTGACTAAGGCACGTGAGGAGGGGTGCGATGCCGTAATTTACAATGGTGTCGCACCGCAAGTTGTGCAATGGGTGAAGACCGCGGAGGCCCAGCATATTCACGGGATCGACTGGCTGTTTCTGGCCCCCGCCTATTCAAATCACGTTGCTCAGGCTCTCGGCGATACGGGCCAGCCGATCTACGTGGCGACCGAGTGGGAACCCTATACGCAGAAGGGTTCGCCGGCCAATCAGGGCTGGATTCGCAGCATGAAGGCTGCGCATCGTCCGCTGACGGCCTTTTCCCAGGGCGGCTATCTCGCGGCTCACGTGCTGATTGATGTGATCAAACACATCAACGGTCCGGTGACGCATCAGTCCGTGACACATGCACTCCGGAACATGAAACCGATCCCGACTCCGTTGTCCGGCTCGCCGTACGTTTTTGGCAAGGGACGTAGGCATGCGCCAATGCAGGCGACCAAGATCGTTACCCTCAGGCAGGGCCAATGGAAGGTTCTAACGTCGAATTGGGTGCGGCTGCCAAAACGCAAGTGAATGCGGGGGGCGCCGCCGGCTTGCGCTGACGGCGCCCTTCATCTCGGCGGGGGGAATTCGATGGAAGGGTACTTCAGTGCGGCCGTAGCCGGACTCGGCGCCGCAGGTGCATACGCATTGTTGGGCGTTTGTGTCGTCTTCACCTACCGGCTGGTGTCTGTGGTCAACTTTACTGGCGCCAGCATCGGCGCCGCGGGGACGTTTGTATTGGTCGTCTTGCACCAGGCCGGCCTAGGTGTGCTGCCCGCGGCCATAATTGGACTTGTCGCTGGCACGCTTACCGGAATGCTGATCGGCTCTGTCATGACGCGATGGTTTGCCCAGGCGTCCGCGTCAACCAAGGCTGCCGTCAATGTGGCACTTCTGGTTGGTATCGTTTCAGTCGGACTTCGACTCACCGGTGGGCAACATCCCAAGCAGTTTCCCGACCTTTTCCCGGGTTCGGCGTTCAGCCTTGCCGATGTCCAGGTCACAATCTCCGCCCTTGTGGCGCTTGGTGTTGCGGCGGCCTTTACCCTGGTGTCAGATTACTTTCTGGCCCGAACCTCACTGGGCCTGCAACTGCAGGCGCTCTCGGAAAATCCTAAATCCGCCGAACTCCTAGGAATACGCGTCGGGCTGTTGTCACTCGTGGTCTGGGCCGTGACGGGTCTGCTCGCAACGTTTGCGATGATGATCATCGCACCGGCGCGCTCGCCAGATTTCATGTCACTGAGCCTGCTTATCATTCCGGCCCTGGCCGCGGCCTTAGTCGGGGCTTTTCGGAATCCCTGGATGACCTTCGCGGGCGGCATGGGGATCGGCATTTTACAGGGCCTGACCAGTAACATTCCCCACTTGGGGCAGTATCGCGGCACCATTCCCCTTCTCGTGATCCTTGCCGTTCTTCTATGGACCCAACGCGGAGCCCGCTGGGATGAAGCACGATAGCATCAAGTCTTCTCTCAGACTGGTCGTTGCCGCAATCGTCGGGGGCGTAATTGCGCGGGAGGCCCTACCCGAATACTGGGTTTACCTAGCTACGTCAGTCCTCATCACGGCTATCGTTTTGCAGAGCCTCGGGCTTGTCGTTAGCCGCGCGGGCATGATTTCCCTTTGTCAGATGTCGTTTGCGGGCGTTGGCGCCTGGGTTGTCGGCTGGCTCAATGTTGCCGGTGCCCCGGGTGGGTTGATTGTCTGGACCCTCATAGGAGGGCTTGCCGCGGTGCCATTTGGCGTGGCGATCGGATTGCCGGCACTGCGCTTGCGCGGAGTAAACCTGGCAATCGTAACCCTGGGGTTCGCCAGTGCATTCGACATGGTGCTGGCGACAATCAACTTCCCGGGGCAGACGAACTTCCTCTCGGTGGCGAGACCGGCGTTGTTCGCATCGGATGGGAATTACTTCGTTCTGGTGCTGGCATTCTACGTGGCGGTCAGCGTTGGCTTGGAGTTTCTCGCACGTTCGCGCCTGGGAGCGAGTTGGCTGGCGTTGCGTCATTCCGAGCGGGCCGCGGCCTCTAATGGCGTCAACATCCCTGCTGCGAAGGTCAGCGCTTTCGCCATCAGCGCTTTTATCGCCGGGCTCTCCGGCGGCCTGCTGGCGGGCTTTCTCGGTACGGTAGTGTCGAGCAATTTCAGCGTCATGCAGTCGCTGGCGATGTTTGCGGTGGCGATTATGGCCGGATCTTTTTTCCCGGAGGGCGCCCTCATCGGTGGCCTTCTGGTGGTTCTAGTGCCGCAAATCCTGCGCACGTTCGGGTTGGCTCAGGATTGGGGGAACGTGCTGTTCGCCGTTGGTGCGACCCAAGCCTTGAGCACCGGCGAAGCCATCAGTGAAGCGGTACGCAAAGTGGCGCGCAAGATTCCGTGGCCCCGCAGCACTAAGGCCGGCCCGGAAGGCGTGGCGGACGGCAAAAAACTGCCTGCGCCACTTCGTTTGGACCGCTCCACCGACGCGTTGCGGATCGAGGCGTTGAGCGTCCGCTACGGCCAATTAGTTGCGCTGGACGACGTTGATCTTTCGGTTCCCGTCGGCGAGGTCATGGGTTTGATCGGTCCCAACGGGGCTGGTAAGTCGACGCTGATCGATGCCGTGAGTGGTTTCTTGGCCCACTATGAGGGGAGAGTCTCCGTCGCAGGAGAGAAATTCGACGGTCGGCGTGCGCATTTGCGGGCGCGCGGCGGAATCCGCCGTACCTGGCAGACTACGCGTATCGCCCCGGAGTTGACGGTTGGCCAATACATGCGCTTGGCAGCCGGGAGGCTACGCGAGGACCAGTTGCGCGCTGTGCTTGACTGGCTGGAATGCGCCGACGCGCGGATGCTCGTTTCCTCGTTGGATGCTGGCACCCGGCGCCTGCTGGACGTCGCGGGGGCCGTTGCCGCACGCCCGGCGGTAGTGCTGCTTGACGAGCCGGCGGCCGGCCAGTCCTATGACGACGCGTACGAACTGGGAAATCACATAGCGCGTATCCCCACACTATTCGGATCGGCTGTCCTGCTCGTGGAACACGACATGGACCTGATTCGCTTGGCCTGTTCATCGGTCGCGGTACTGGACTTCGGGGCCGTCGTCGCAACCGGTCGGACCCGCGAAGTGCTTGACGACGCTTCCGTCAAGAGAGCCTATCTCGGCATTGCCGAGGAGGCCATGGCATGAGCCAGTTTATGGTTGCCGGGCTGGAGGTGCGGCGAAGCGGATTGCCGGTGGTCCGCGGAGTGGAGCTGGAGGTGACGAGTGGTCGGATCAGCGTTGTGCTGGGTGCCAACGGCGCCGGGAAGACAACCTTTCTGGAGGGTCTTTCCGGCAGCATTCCCATCTCCGGCGGACGGATCGTCCTGGACGGGACTGAACTCCAACGAGCGCGGCCGGGCGCGCGTGCTCGGGCGGGACTCGCCCACATTGAGGAGGGGCGAACCGTCTTCCGACACATGACTCTGGATCAGAATCTTCGGGTAGCCAGTCATCCGTCGACGAAGGGGACCTGGGCCTACGAGCTGTTCCCGGAACTGAAGGCCAGGCGCAATACAAAAGCTGGCCTGCTATCAGGCGGTGAGCAGCAGATGCTCGTCATCGCGCGGGCCTTAGTGGGACGCCCTAAGGTCGTCCTTATCGACGAGATGTCGGCCGGGCTAGCTCCCGTTGTGGTCACCCGCCTAATGCGGGCAGTCCGACAGCTTGCTGACGATGGTCTCGCTATCGTTTTGGTTGAGCAGTTCCCGGCCCTTGCCCTGACTGTGGGTGATCGCGCTTACGTTATGCGCCGCGGACGGATGGTTTATACTGGTGCGTGCGCTGAGCTCAAGGAGTCTCCGGGGCACCTGCATCACCTCTATCTCGGGGATTCGGACTGACGTTCCGGAGGCGGCGGCTCGGCATCCAGCCATGCATTCGCCGTCGCAGGTTCATGCGGCAGGGGCGGTACCGTCAACCACGCTGTCCGTCTGCTGGACCGTGGAAATCACTTGCGAGTAGTCCGCCCGCCTGTTCATGTCAGTAGTCGTCGATGCGAAGTGTATGTTCCTCACGGATTGTTCGCAGGGCAAAGCTCGTGCGAATCCGCGCAACCCCGGGAAGACGGGACAGGTATTGCCGGTGAATGCGCTCGTAATCCTGCGCATTAGCCGCCACGATACGGAGGAAGTAGTCCGCGTCGCCAGCCATCAAGTAGCACTCCATCACGTGCGGGACCGATCTGACGGCCTTTTCGAAGGAGTCGAGTGTCTCTTCGCTCTGGCTTTTGAGTGTCACCTCCACGAGGACATTTGTGGAGCGGCCAATTGCCTTGCCGTCTACCAGCACCGCGAAGCCCTTGATGATCCCCCGCTCGCGCAGCAGTTGGACGCGGCGGTGGCAGGCCGATGGTGACAGGTTAGCGTGCGAGGCGAGTTCCGCATTGGTCATGCGCCCATCACGCTGGAGCAGGGCAAGTATGCGACGGTCGATACGGTCCAGTACAGCCATTTTGAAAGAATCTACTGCATAAGCTCAAGTTGCGCAACGAATCTCCGAAAATGTACCGCTGAGGGGCGAGGGTATCGGCACCTATCCCGGGTAATCCAGGATAAGCTAGGGTCTTCGTTCGCTCCAAAGGATGAATACCCCATGCGCGTGGGTGTACCGAAGGAAATCAAGAACCAGGAACATCGCGTTGGTCTGACCCCGGCGGCGGTGCGTACGCTGAGCTTGAGGGGTCATCGCGTGCTCGTCGAGGCGAGTGCGGGTGCCGGTGTCGGCATAACCGACGCGGACTATCGGGCAGCCGGTGCGGAGATCGTTAACTGCGCTTCCGGCGTCTACGCATGCGCTGATCTGGTGGTAAAGGTAAAGGAGCCACAGCCGGGGGAATGCCGACTGCTGCGCGCAGACCAGACCCTGTTTGCGTATCTGCACTTGGCGGCCGCTCCCGAGCAGGCGGGGCTTCTCCGGGATTCCGGCTGCACCGCCATCGCGTACGAAACCGTGACCGATGAGCTTGGTGGGCTGCCGTTGCTCGCCCCGATGAGCGAGGTGGCGGGCCGGCTCTCGGTGCAGGCCGCGGCGGTATCGTTGGAAAAGTCCAACGGCGGGCTGGGACTGCTGCTCGCCGGGGTACCCGGCGTGCCCCCGGCGCAGGTCGCAGTGATCGGTGGCGGCGTCGTGGGCACGAATGCGGCTCGGCTGGCGTTGGGGCTAGGGGCGGAGGTTACTGTTTTGGATCGGTCTTTAGCTCGTATGCGCGAGCTCGACCAACTGTTCGGTCCACGACTCAAGACCCTCTATAGCAACGAGGAAGTCGTGGAGTGGGCAGCTCTCCAAGCAGATGTGGTGATCGGTGCGGTGCTGATTCCGGGAGCAGCCGCCCCCAAGCTTGTGAGCGAGGCAGTGGTTTCCCAGATGAAGCCCGGGGCCGTGGTCGTGGATGTTGCCATCGACCAAGGCGGTTGTTTCGAGACCTCGCGGCCCACCACCCATGACGATCCCACCTATTCTTGGCAGGGTATCGTGCACTACTGTGTCGCCAACATGCCCGGCGCTGTGCCGAGAACCTCGACTCAGGCGCTGGTCAACGCCACCACACCGTATGTGGCGGCGCTTGCCGATAAGGGCACCGAGCAGGCCATCGCCGAGGACAGGCACTTGGCCGCCGGGGTGAATGTACGTGCCGGGGAGATCACGCTTCCAGGATTTGGCTGACCGTTCGCTTCGGCGATCGACCATCACGGCTCATGGCCTCGCGGGCGGCAGCGGCCGTAGACGCGCGTTCCCGTCCGCGAGGCCTCAAGTCGATGAAGGCACGTGGGACAGGGACCTCTTTTCAGCGCCCCTCCAGGGCCGGCAGCTTAGGCGAACCCGTAGCGGCCTTGCGTGGCCATATCGCAACCTGCTTCCCGTGTTGCCATTGGATCATCGACCCAGTCACGTAGCGCTCGCCGTATTTCATTCCGTGCGCGTAGCGCGCATGCCGCCCGTAGAACTCGACGCGACCCAGCGTGCCGCGGTAATCGGTTTTTTCCAAGGCGGGCACCAATGCACCCGGCTGGGTTGATCCAGCTCGCTCGATCGCCTGCTCGAGAACGAAAAGGGCATCGTAGGTGGAATAGGCGTTGTACGCCGGGGTGACACCGAACCGCTTAATATAAGCATTTGTGAAAGGCACCGTCTTAGGCGTAAGCGCCTCCCCGGGGGCAGCCGCATCCTCGGTAATCACATTCTGGGCAGCGCCATTGGTCGCTTTCCAGAACCGTCCCGAGCCGGCTTGGGCATTTACGCCTGCCAGCACGCCGGGCGCTCCCTGCCCGTGCCACTGGACCGTAGGCACCACGCCGACGTGGGCCCAGCCGGCGATCACTACGTCCGGATGCAGTGCCTCGATCCGGTTGTACACTGGCGTGAAGTCCTGGGTGCTCTTTGAGAACCGGATGTGGGCAAGGACTTTGGGGCCCGCCTGCGGCAGGCATTTCAAATACTCCTTGTCCAGCGGCCGCGTCCAGTCCGCGCTCTCACTCATTACCACGGCGGTTCGAGCCCCCCGGGAGACTAGGTCGTCCCGAGCGAAGTCGCACACCGAGCGCGCGACGAATGCCGAGTTGAGCTACTCATGGAAGGTATATTTGTTGCGCTGATAATGCTCGCGTACGTTCCGGGTGATCTGGGTCGCTCCCGTCCCCGTGGTAAGAAATGGCACATGCAGGCGACCCGACCATGGCTGCAGCGCCAGGACCACCTCGCTGCTGAAGCCCCCCACCATGGCGACCACGTGATCCTGGTTCACAGCCCGCTGGAAGGCCCGGACCCCGCGCGTGGTGGAGAAGTGGTCGTCGTACTTGAACAGCCTGACCCTGCGTCCATTGATGCCGCCGGACGCATTGATCTTGGCCACCGCCAGCTCGGCCCCGTTGACAATCGACTTGCCGGGTATAGCCGCAAACGGCGCGATGACACCAATTCGAATTGGCCCACTGGCACTCGCCGCTATCGCCCGAGCGGGCACAAGCACCGCAACCAGCGTCAGGGCGACGGCAAGCGCCGCCTCGGTACCGCGGCATCGTCGCGTGTGGTGAAGACAGGTGAGTCTTCCAGTCGCATATCTTTTCATGATCCCCCCGCGTGTGTGAGCCGAACGAATTCCTATCCGAACTCCGGTACGGATACAGGATGCAGTCGAATGACCGATGCGTAGTAAAGTCTCAGTCAGGCGCGAACCAGTGGCTCGAACCGATCGATCGTGGTGGGTGCTCCCGTACCGCCTCTTCGTTAATCTGTGTGCCCCAGCCGGGACCATCCGGTAAAACCAGCTCGCCGTCATCGATTACCGGTGGGCGGGTGACCAGATCGTCCTTCCATGGCACATCGTCCGCCTCGATCTCCAGGATGCGGAAGTTGGGGACGGCAGCCCCCAGATGCGCGCTCATCAGCGTTGACAGGTGACCGTAGTAGTTATGCGGCGCGACGTTGACATCGTAGGTTTCCGCCATCGCGGCAATCCGGAATGACTCCAGGAGCCCGTTCCACGGCACGTCCACCACCGCGACGTCGACCGCGTACTGGTCGAAATAGGGACGGTAGCCGCGTCGCCCGTAAAGGGACTCAAGCGAAGCGATCGGTGTCGCGGTGGAACGCCGAACGTGTGCCAGGGCCCCTGGCTCGTCCAGGTCCGCCTCCAGCCAAGTCAGACCGAACGGTTCAATCGCTCTGCCGAGCCGGATCAGACCTTCCGGGCGGAAGGCGAAGTTGACATCCAGAAGCAGGCCCGTCTCCGGTCCCAGGCCGTCGCGCAGCGCCGCCAGCTGCTCCGTGATCGCCCTCGCCACGCGTGCGTCATAGTTATGCGCGGGATCCAGCCCGTTGACGGCGAACCCCGGGTTCAGCATCTGCGGCCGGTCGCCGCCAAACAGGATCGGGTTGGTCTTCACCGCCCGGAAGCCACGCTGCACCGCCTCCCGCCCCAGCGCCTTGACGTCATCCAGGGTACGCAGCGGGGGCGTACCGATCACTCGCTCGAATAGCTCGTGATTGCGCGCCCGGAAAGTCCCGCAGTGCGACCAGTAGACGGGCAGACGCTCCCGTATCGGACCGCCGAGGAGCGCGTAGACCGGGATGCCCAGTGCCCGTGCCTTGACGTCCAGGCAGGCGTTCTCGATCGCGGCGATGGCCTGCTGGTTGATCCCTCCCGGAGCCAGGCGCGTGCGTGCATAGAGCTCCGCGCCGATGCGGCCCACGGCGCGCGGATCGCGCCCCACGAGACTCTCGGCGAGCTTGCGGATCACCATGGTCAGGCCCTGGTTCCACTGCGTTTCGTTGTATTCCGACCAGCCCACGACACCCTCGTCCGTGGTCACACGAAGAAACGACCAGACGCGCCAGCCGCCGTCCGCATGGAGGTCGTCGATCGCAGTGATCTGCATGCGGTTCCTCCTTCTTCCGTGGTGCGCTCCGGTGAGGCCTCGTAGGGCCGGCTCAGAGTTTCAGGACGTGAGCCGGCGTCTCTCCGGCCAGGTATCGTTGGGTGTTCCGGGCTGCCATGGAGGCCAGGCGCTCCTTGCCGGTCTTGCCGCTCGCCCCGGCGACGTGCGGTGAAATCAACAGGTTCGGACAGTTCCAGAGCGGGTGCTCGGGGGGCAGCGGCTCCGGATCGGTAACGTCGATGCCGGCGCCGGCGATGGTACCTTGCTTGAGCGCTTGCGCCAGCGCGTGCGTATCCACCACACCGCCCCGAGCAACATTGATCAGCAAAGCCGAGGGCTTCATCGCGGCCAACCGCGCGGCGGCGATGAGACCCCGGGTGCGCTCACTGAAAGGCAGGGCCAACACGAGCACGTCGGCCTGTGGAAGCAACGTGTCGAGTTCTCCCTCGGGATAGCATTCGTCGGCCAGGGCGTCCGCCCGGCCGGAGCGCGAGACGCCCACCACGCGCATGCCGAACGCGCGTGCGCGTACGGCCACCTCGCGACCGATGCTGCCAAATCCGGCGACCAGGAGCGTGCATCCCTCCAGAGTGCCCATACGCGTGACGACGCTGCCGTCCCAGCTGTGGTGCGCTTGGTTCGCGAATATCTCCGGCAGGTGCCTGACCAGCGCCAGTAGCAGGGTCATCGCATGCTCGGCGACGGCGGGTGACCAGGCGTCACCGGCATTGCTCACCACCACCCGGGGAGGCACTCCGTGTGCAAGCACTTCCTCGTAGCCTGCGCTCAGGAGCTGAATCCAGCGCAGCTGCCGGGCGCGCGTTCGCACGGCGGCGGCCATGTCGGCATCGTATAGCGGGCTCGGGAGCATCAGTACCTCTGCCGCATCGAGCTGCTCCAGCAACTCCTCCCGTGAGCTCACCTCGATTAGGTCCACGCCTTCGATCGCGCGCACGCGCGCGCCGATCTCGGCACCGCCGACGGTAGGCCACAGTACGATGCGCATCGGTTGGATTGACCCCCCGGTCAAACCGGCAGCGTACGGTGCGACGCTAGCCTGGCGAGTTGTTGCGGTCCCTGATGAGCCCTTCGCTGAGCAACCGGCGCCACTCCCGATAACCGGGGTGAAAGCAGGTCTCATCGCCCAGGCCGTAGGACCCCTGGATCCAGCCGGCCTGCTCGAGTCCAAGCTCCTCCACGTACCGATTGCCGGGACCGTGCTGCAACCCGCCCAACCCACGCAGATAACCCTGGGTCCAGCCGGCCGCCCGGGCACCCAAGCCGGTCTGGCAGTGCTCGTACATGACGTTGTCGTCCGCAGTCGCCAAGCCGCTCGGGTTGAAGAAGTCCTCGTACTGGCGGATACGCCGCCGACGCGCTTCGGCGCTCTCGCCGATCGGCGCAAGACAGTGCGAGATCATCTCGGTACGGTCCACCGCGAGCGGTCGCCACACCCGCAACTGCAGAGAGCTGACGTCGATCAGCTGCAGGTTCGGATAGATGGTCAGGTTGCGATTGAACATCATCCATTTGGCCTTCACAGGCCCCACCTGCTCGCGCAGTCGGGCGAAGCGCTCGGCGTCCTCGGCAATCGGACGAATCACGAAGAGCGAGTTTCGGTTCGAGTACATCACCGCGTGCCCACGGTCGAAGCTGAACGTGCCCTGCCCGTCTAGCTCGCCGTCCACCCACATCGGATCGTCCGTATCCGTGCGCCCGTGGGCTCGCCGATCCTTGACGACCTCGATATAGGATGCGTGGGTGCTCGCGAAATGGTAGAAATCGAGCCCGTTTTCGAACTGCAGTTTCCAGTTCCCGTCGAAGGTGTAGCCAATCGGTCCGGGCACCAACTCCAGGCCTTGGGGGCTCTGATCCGCAACCATGTCGATGAACGCCCGGGCCTCGCCCAGGTGTTCCTCCAGCGATGGCACATCCGGGGAAAGCGAGGCGAACAACAAGCCCTTGTAGCCCTCGAACCGCGCCACCGGCACGAGATCGTGGCTCTGGTCCGCGAATCCAGTCGGGTAGTTAGCATCCCGCGGATGCGTGATGCCCACGTTGCGGCCACCGCTGTCGTAGGACCAGCCATGATACGGACAGACGTGATACTTGCGATTGCCGCTGCGCCACGGGCACACTTGGGCGCCGCGGTGACGACAGGTGTTCAGGAAGCAGCCCAGCTTTCCGTCGCCGTCACGGCTGACGATGACGGGCTGGCGCCCGATGCTGGCCGTAAAGAAGTCGTGCGGTGCCGCCACCTGGCTTTCCAGCCCCACAAACACCCAGGTGGCCTCGAAGATGTGGCGCATCTCCAGATCGAAGAGCTTCGGATCGGTAAACGCGCGTCGGTTAACCCGAAATACACCCTCATCCGGGCGATCATCGATCAGCGCGTCCACGTCCAGTGCCGCTGTCGTCACCATTTCCTCCTCGCTGTCACGCGCGCTGTTCACAGACAGTAGAAATCAATCAGCGTTGGAATCCGCTCGTTCATCAGGACGATCTTCTTCCGCCTGATCCGCCATGTGCCATCCTGCTGCACCAGTCCATATTCGTAACGCCCAAACAGAGTGTCCTGCCTGGCGGAGCGGGGGTGGAAGAGATGGACCGACCAACTCGCCGTTGCCTCAATCGATGCATCCCTGGCTGTCCCCCCCTGCACCAGCAAGTTGCTGACAAAGTGGGTGGTGCGTGGCAGCGGGCGGGTGGTTACAGACTTGTTCGAGCGTACCCGCAAAACCCGTTCTTCCAATGCTACGCGTGAGGCATGATAGATCATGGACACTTCAGTATCCGGATCTTCCACCAGCTCATCCTCATTGCGCCACGCGGGCACCCAGTATTCAGCATCCCCGCTGTAAAGCGCCAGCCAGGCATCCCAGTCCCGCCGGTCGAGATAGAATCCCTCCCGGTGGAGAACGTCTGCGGCAACCGCCAGCGTTTCAGGGTCAACCATGCCCGTCCCCCAGAAAGAAGATGACACGCCTGCTCACGACCGGACCGCATTGGCCAGGCTTGCGCCCTGTGCCTGCTCGACGGTGTTCGCAGGCTCCGAGACCGTCGTCCGGTGCATCACGCGGCGATGCTTGAGGTCGTCGAATGGCAATCCCCGGTGCATCGTGCACCGGTTGTCCCAGACGATCAGATCACCAACGCGCCAGTGGTGACGATAGACGAAGCGGGGCTGGACCGAGAACGCGATCAGTTCCTCGATCAGCTTCCGGCCCTTGTCCACAGGCCAGCCCACTACGTGTGAAGCGTGCGAGGCGAGATAAAGAGTCTTGCGCCCCGAGCCCGGATGGCGCCGTACCAGAACCTGCTGCACGGGGGGCAATTGCCGGCGGAGCTCCGGCCCGAGGTCCGTGTGTCCGATCAGGCTGCGCGACCGGAGGATGCTGTGCTCGACGATCAGTCCCTCCAGCCCGTCCTTGCGCGAGTCTGGCAACGCATCCCACGCGGCCCGCAGATCGGCGAACTCCGTTTCACCGCCCATCGGCGGGACTTCACGCGCCGACAGCAGTGAGCACAACGCCGGCACGTGTTTGAACGAGCTATCCGTGTGCCACAGCCGGTTGGCGACATTGAACACCCGCTTGGGATCGTCCTCTTGCCACACACTACTCCCGTCAGGGGTGAGGTTGGAGAGGTCGCTGATGTCTCCCTGCAGACGCTTCGGGCGCCCCCCGGTGTAGCTCTGGACCTTTTCCAGGGGACCGAATAGGGCACTGAATGCTATCTGCTGCTGGTCGGTGATTTGCTGACCGGGAAAGACCAGCACGGCGTGTCGGTTGAAAGCCGCGAGGATCTCGGCGAAAACGTCCGCGGCCACGGGCCGCGCCAGATCCACCCCGCGCACTTCAGCACCCAGATGAGGGTGCAGTGGCTCCACCTTCAGTGCCATCGCCGCTCCCCGCGCAGGTCCCAGCATTGCCCCTCGACATGGCCCGGTCGAGTCTTCGTTATGCCCCCGATAGCCTCGCCCCGCCCGATTTAGACGGCGTCCAGGATTTTTCCCGTGCTGCGTAGGCTACCACAGGGTGTTGACATGTCAACGAAATGGCGCGACGGAGCATCGGGGGACGACCCGGCGAGGTGCGCGCGAAAAGATCGACCCCGGCCACTCAACCGTGGCCGTCGCTATGCTCCGCCCAGACCGGGACCCGTACGATCAGACGATGCAGGGCAGCCACGAACGCGGCGACTTCCGCCTCGTCCATCTCGGCCATCAGGCGGCGCTCGCGCTCGCGCGCGTCAGCAACCAACTTCTGGCGCAGGGCCGCGCCTCCCTCAGTGAGGGTGATCGGAGTGGAGCGATTGCGCGCGCCGCCACGTGCCACCCGGACCAGTGCCCGCTGCAGCAGCGCGCGCAACGCCCGGCTCACGGCAGCCTTGTCGAGGTCGGTGACCCT
>Ga0102962_1000221_pt1 | contig 32445 bp, 23 predicted proteins | sample SalPonF2_C_D2_MG_FD_84519 | JGI IMG/M metagenome (GOLD analysis project Ga0102962, IMG submission 84519) | Salt pond soil microbial communities from South San Francisco under conditions of wetland restoration - Salt Pond MetaG SF2_C_D2_MG ...
CCGCTGCCCAGGTCCACGAAGGGCTGGTAGTAGACGTCGAACTCGCCGTTCTCCAGCGCCTGGTACAGGCTGCTCTGCAGCACCAGCGTGTGCACCGCCTCGGTGTTCATGTCGGACGAGTAGAACTGGTAGCTGTTGCGCCCCCCGGTCTTGGCGCGATACATCGCGGTATCGGCGTTCTGCATCAGCGAGCTGAAGTCCTCGCCGTCCTGGGGATAGCAGGCGATGCCGATGCCGGCGCCGAGGTACAGGCTGCGCTCGGCGACCGTCAGCGGCTGCTTGAGGACCTCCAGCACTTTGCCGGCGACGATCGCCGCATCCCGCGCGTCCGCCAGCTCGCCGAGCAGGATCGCGAACTCGTCGCCGCCCAGGCGGGCCACCGTGTCGGTCTCGCGCACCGCCAGGCGCAGCCGCTCTCCCACGATCTGCAGCAGGCGGTCCCCGGCGCGGTGACCGAGGGAGTCGTTGACCGTCTTGAAGCGGTCCAGATCCACGAACAGGATCGCCATCGCCTGCTCGTGCCGACGCGCGCGGATCACGGCGCCCCGCGTGCGTTCCTCCAGCAGCGAACGGTTGGGCAGGTCGGTGAGCAGGTCGTGGTGGGCCAGATGCTGCAGGCGCCGCTCGTAGTCCTTGTGCTCCGAGATGTCGTTGAACACCAGCACGAAGTTTGCGATCCGGCCGCGGTCGTCGCGGACCGGGCTGACGCTGACCAGGACCGGGATCCCGACGCCGTCGTGCCGCCGCTTGATCGCCTCGCCCTGCCAGTAGCCGTGCTCCCGGATCTCCCGCCGCAGCCGGCGCAGGTGCCGGATCCGGCGGTTTCCGAACTCGATCCGCGGCCGCCGCCCGAGCGCCTCTTCTTGCGGCGTGTCGGCGATCCGACTGAAGCCGGGATTGACCGAGACGATCCGCCAGCGACGGTCCACGATAGCCACGCCTTCAGCGGTGTTCGCGAGCGCGCTGGCCGCCAGCTGCAGCTGGCGCGAGATGCGTTCGCGTTCGGTTACGTCGCGCATGATCACGCTGGCGCGCTCCCGCCCCGACTCGTCGGTGAACCTGGAGCCGCTCAGCTCGACCCGGACCTTCCCCCCGTCGCCCCGCTTCATCCAGAGCTCGCCCCGGGCACGCCCGGTCCGGGCGCGTTCGGCCGCGAGCCGCTCCAGCGCGAGGGCGTCCTCGCCGTCGACGAGTTCGCCCCGGTTCAGGCGAACGATCTCCTCCTCTGTGCGGCCGAGGATGCTGCAGGCCGCCGGGTTGGCCGCCTGGATGCTCCCATCCGGCGTGGTCAGGAGGATTCCGTCCGTGCTGCTCTCGAACAGGCTGCGATAGCGGAGCTCGCTGGCCCGGAGCTCGTGCTCGACCCGTTTGCGCGCCGAGATGTCCTGGGTGATCCCGTGCACCCCCACGATGCGCCCCCGGGCGACCACGGGAATTACCGTCACGCTGGCCGGGATGCGCTCGCCGTCCCTGGTGAGGATGGTGGTCTCGAGCACCCTGGGCTCCCCGCGGACGATGGCGGCGAACTCTTCCCCGACGCGCTCGCGGTCCTCCGGTATCAGCAGCTCGGAATGGTGCCTCCCGACCAGCTCCTCCGGGGCGTAGCCGGTCAGGGCGGTGGTCTTGTAGACGTTCGTGTAGCGTCCGTCCAGGTCCAGGGAGAAGACCGAGCCCGGATGGCTCTCCAGCAGGCGCCGCATGGTCTCGGTCGACTCCGCCAGCCCCTGCAGTCGCTTCTGGACCGGCCGCAGCAGGGCATACAGCAGGGCTCCACTCGCCAGTACGGCGAGCCAGAGGGCGGCCAGCAGGGTTTCGCTACCGGGCGAGCCCTGCGGCGACAAGTCGAGGACCTGCGTGACCGTGATCATCACGGCGCCGCCGAGCAACAGGAATCCGCCGCCGGCCGCGAGCGCGAATCGGGGTTGTCGTGGGGCCTCTGGCAGCATGGTTACGGTCCCGCGTTGGCGGAGTGCTCCGCGTTTGCGTTCGGACCGTTCCGTGGTCGGCCTCCGCGCCGCGAACGCCGGCCGGGCAGTCAGCATTCGGGCCGGGAAGGCACCGGACTGAGGTTGAATCGTGAGTGTATCTTATTAAATGATGACGTGTCTTTATCGTTTGCCGCCGGACAGCTGATCCAGCTCAATATTCAGGCTACCCATAACACGCTCACGAGAGCAAATCCATATTCCGGTTTTCTATAACAGATTACTTTTGATGAACCGGTGAGGGCACGGCGCGACGCAGCGCACCCATGGGTTTCCACGCTCCGCGCCGGCGGGTGACTGCGGGGTCGCACCGGCGATATACTGCGCCGCCTGCCGCCGCGACACTCCTGCTGCGGGACCGGTGCGGCGCAAGGGAACAGTGCCCGCAGCTCGGCTGGTTGCAGCAGGGGGTGAGCGGCGAGCGAAGGTCCGGTGGACCTTCGCAGCGCAGCGAACGCCCGGCCAGGGATGGCCGGGCTGGACCGGACGCGGAGCAGGAGCGCGCAGCGTCCGGCATAATCCCGATCGCCGGCGGGCCCTCGATGGGCGCGGCAGCGACCGGCCGGATCGAAGCCATCATGCATTTGGGCCTGTAGCTCAGCTGGTTAGAGCAGGGGACTCATAATCCCTTGGTCGCAGGTTCGAGTCCTGCCGGGCCCACCAATTTCTTCAACAAGTTATAGAGCTTGCACGCCCCGCCAATAATGGCTGTGCTCCACGCATGCTCCACAAGTTCTGCTTGGCTCCATACAATCGGCACTGCAGAGCAGGAAGAGGAGCAGCCCTATGGCAGGCATCCGGAGGCGCGTTGGCCCCCCGAGAAAGACCGAAGTGGACCGCCCATGATCTGGCGGCCGCGCTGAAGATCTCCGCTAAGACCGTGCAACGTCTGGTGCTGTCGGGAGAGCGTCCGAAACCCATGCACATCGGCAGGCAGCTCCGGTGGTACCCCGGCGTCGTGGACGACTACCTACGCCGGATGGCCGAGGAAGCTCAAGAACTTTGACACTTTTGGAACCGGTTCGGAGGAGGGCCCCGGAGTGCGACCACACGCCGGGACCTGAACCCCAGACAGTTGCATGGACGCCAACGCATGAGTGCAAGGACTACCCCCCAGCCGAGTAGCGAGCACACCGCCCCGCAAGACGCCCCATCACACAGACCCGCTTTCAGGTGCGACGCCCAGCACCGATGGTGCCGCGGCGCGACTCCGGCGCCTGGGGGGCCTCGATGTGGGTCTCCTCCAGGCAGCGCTGCCGAAGCTCTTCCACAGTGCCCCCGAAGTCGAACAGCTTGACCTCCCCACGCTCCTTCGCCATATGCCTGCGCAGCTTTTCGGTGGCCGGGTCGTCCACTGTCAGGTCGTCCCGCAAGACCACGCCGTAGCGGCTGGCGCCCTCACGCGTGACAAGACCCCGGTCCACATCCAGCGCCACGCGCGCCGGGTCCCGCTCCAGCGGGTCACCCCAGCCTCCACCACCCCAAGTATTAAAGTACAGCAGGTCTCCCTCCTCGACCCGGATATTGTCCTGCTTGGAACGCAGGTACTTCCGACTGCCGTCCTCGCGCACCAGCATCTTCTCGCTGCGCCCCCCCGGCAAGCCACCTCGCACTCCCCAGGGGTAGGTCAGCCAGCGATCGTCGTGCACCGAGACGGTCCCCGGTTCCAGGAAGCGGTAGCCCAGGCGCAGACCGTTGCCGCCCCGATGCACGCCGGGTCCACCGGAGTCGGGGATGGTCTCGAACACCTCGATGCGAAGCGGATAGTGGCTCTCTACGAACTCGTTGGGCACGTTGCGGAACGAAGGCCACAGCGAGTGCCCGTCGGGGCCATCGCCCATGGGCCGCCCGGGAATGCCTCCGAAGCCGATCTGGTAGACCTGGAACCACTCCCCCTTGCGGTCGTAGCCGGAGAAGAAGAAGTGCGGGCTGTCCGAAAACCCGGCCGCGTTCAGGAAGTCCGGATTGCCCTGGCCGAACAGGCCGCCAAGCACGTCGAAGATGCGCCCGAGCGCGTGGTTGCGGCAGGACAGCGCGGCCGGCGCCACCGGCTTGAGCAGCGAGCCGCGCGGAATGCGGACCTCCATGAGCTCGTAGAAACCGTCGTTGTAAACGATCTGCGGGTCGAACACCATGATCAGGAAGACGCCCGCGAACATCTTGAACATCTCTTCGTTAAGCAGGAAGTTGATCGAGTACATCGACTGCGGGTCGGTGCCCTCGAAATCGAAGACCAGCTTTCCGCCCTCGCGCCACATGCTGCACGCGATCTTGTAGGGCCCGTAGCCGTTGCCGTCGTCGCACACGTAGTCCTCGAAGGACTGGCGGTGCTCCGGAATGTTGGTCTGGATAAGCTGGTCCATGGCGCGGTAGTTGCGTGCCAGCAGTTCCTGCATCGCGGCGATGAAGGTGTCGACACCGAAGCGGTCGCAGATCTCGTTGCAGCGCCGTTCCGCCACGTGGCAGGCGGCCACCAGCGACTTGAGGTCGCTATTGTTCCACTGCGGGATGCGGCAGTTGCGCAAAATCAGGCTGAGCACGTCTTCCTGCAGCTCGCCCTTGCGGTAAATCTTAACCGGCGGGATGACCACCCCTTCCTGGAAGTTCTCGGTAGCCCCCGTGGGCAGGCTGCCGGGCGACATGCCGCCGACGTCCGTCATGTGGCCGAACATCGAGGCCCAGCCGATCAGCCGCCCTTCACGGAACATCGGCATCAGCACCAGCCAGTCATTGGCGTGACTTATGGCGCCGTCCACGCCGTAGGGATCGGAGGTGAGGATAATGTCTCCCTCTTCGATCGTGCCGTCGTAGCTGCTGGTAAAACCGTAGATGAAGGAGCCAAACTGACCCACAACCATCTTGCCCTCGTGGTTGGCGATCATGGGGAACGTGTCCCCCTGCTCACGAATCCCGGGCGACATCGCCGTGCGGAACAGTACCGCGTCCATTTCGAAGCGGGCGTTCTTTAGGGCGCTCTCGATGATGTCGAGGCTGATCGGGTCCACCTCGACCGGGCGGAACGGCTCGTCGTTGCGCTGGATGATCTTTGCTGGCATGACACGCTCCTTACTTGGCCGCGGCCGCCGGCCGGATGAGGATGTTGCCGAACCGGTCGATCTCGCCCACGTGGCCCGGCAGAACCAGGGTGGTGGAATCCATCTCGGTGACGATTGCCGGTCCTGCGATTCGGTTTCCGGCGCGTAACCGCGCCCGATCGTAGATCACCGCCGCGTGTTCCCCGTCGTCCACGTAGATGGTTTCCTCGGTGAGGCGGGCGCCAGACGGGTCCTCCCCGCCGCTCTCGATTTCCCGGGCCTCCACCGCCACGGCCTTGCCCTGGACGATGGCGCGCAGGCTCACGATCTCCTTGTCCTCGTCAAGGGCGAAGGTGTAGAGCTGCTCGTGCAGCTCGTCGAAGCGGCGGCCCACCTGCTCCAGTCCGCCGTCGGCAAAGCCGTCCAGGGAAGCATCGATCGTGAGCATGAGCGCCTGCCCGTGGTAGCGCAGGTCAACCTGGCAGACGACGGTCTGGTCGGCCCGATCGACGCCTTCCTGGTCGAGATGGCCACAGGCGGTCTCCGCCAGGGCTGAGAGAAGCTTCCCAACCTCCGGGCTGTCGGTGTCCCGGAACCGCCGTATGAAGGTCTGCGAGGCCTCCTGCCTGAGCTGGGTCGTGGCGTCTCCGTAAGCGCAGAGCACACCGGGGCCCGGCGGGATGATCACCGGCCACGACCCCATCAGCCGGCCCAGCGCATTGGCGTGCATCGGGCCGGCACCGCCGAAAGCGACCAGCGCGAAGTCCCGCGGGTCGTAGCCCTGCTCGACCGAGACCAGGCGCAGCGCGCCGAACATGTTCTCGTTGACGATATCGATGATGCCTGCGGCCGCCTTCTGCAGCGGCAGTCCGAGAGCATCGGCCACGGTCTGCACGGCCTTCTCGGCCAGACCATGGTCGATGTTCATCTCACCGCCAAGGCGGGTGGAGGCGGGCAGGTATCCGAGCACGACATTGGCGTCCGTGACCGTCGGTTGCTCGCCGCCCTTGGCGTAGGCCGCCGGTCCCGGATCGGCGCCGGCGCTTTCGGGACCGACGCGCAGGGCACGGGTCAGCTCCGGCACGTGGGCGACGGAGCCGCCCCCCGCGCCGACGGTACGCACGTCCACCGAAGATGCCCGGATCGCGAGATCGCCGACGGTGGTTTCGCGCCGGGTCTGTGCGGTCGCGTCCTGCACCAGGCAGACGTCGGTCGACGTCCCGCCCATGTCCAGGGTCATCAGGTTACGGAACCCTGCCTGCCGGGAAATCCAGATCGCCCCGGACACGCCGCCGGCGGGTCCGCTCATCAGATGATTGACCGGCAAATTGACCGCCGCCTCACTGGTCGCCAGGCCCCCGTCCGAGCGCAGGATGTAGAGCCGCACGTCGTTCATTCGCCGTCCCAGCTCGCTGCGGAGGTTGCTCATGTAGCGCGACACCTCCGGGCGAACGAAGGAGTTCGCGACGGTGGTAAGCGTCCGCTCGTACTCCTGCATCTCCGGGATGACCTCACAGGAAATCGAAACCGGCACGTCGTCGGGGAACACTTTCGCCGCGATCTCGCGCGCCCGCTGCTCGTGCGCGCCGTTGGCGAAGGAGTTCAGAAACGAGATGGTGAGCGCACCGATGTCGCGCTCGCGCAGATACTCCAGGCGCTCCCTCAACGTGTTCTCGTCGAGGGATTCCACCACGCTGCCGTCGGCCGCCATGCGCTCGTCCGCCTCCACGGTCAGCTCGAGCGGCGCCAGCGGATCGCTCTTGTTGTAGATCACCCAGCCGCCGAGACCGCCGGGCACGAACGAACGGGCGATCTGCAGCACCTGCCGGAAGCCGCGGGTGGTGACCAGGCCCACGCGCGCGCCCCTGCCCGTGAGCATGGCGTTGGTGGCGACGGTGGTGCCGTGCATGACGTAGTCGATCCGCGTGGGATCCACTCCCGCCCGCTCGCAGACCTTGCCGATGCCGTTGAGGACCCCGATCGACGAATCGGACGGCGTCGACGGCACCTTGGCGGTATAGGTCCGTGCACTGTCCTCGTCGATCAGGAGGACATCGGTGAAAGTCCCGCCGACGTCGACGCCGAGATGGTAACCCATGGTCGCTTCTCCCCTGTTCGATCCTGCCTCGCGCCGCGCCGGTGGCCGGGCGGCCTTGTATCCGTTTGCCCCGGCATTCAGCGGCCGTCGTCGCGGGCGACCACCTCGTCGAGCATGCGCAGGGCGTCGTCCAGCGACACCACGTCGCCGTATTTGCTCTCCAGATCGTAAAGATTCGCCTCGTGGGCCGCGGTGTCGCGGTCCCCAGTTGCCTCCCGCGGCACGATCAGCCGCAGATCGTGCTGCAGCGCATCCAGAGCCGACGCCCGCACACAGCCGCTGGTTGTCAGCCCGGTCACGTACAGGGTGTCCACCCCTGCCCCGGCAAGCTGCTGGGCGAGGTCGGTGCCGAAAAAGGCGCTGGGGAAGTGCTTGACCAGCACCGGCTCGTCCTCGCGAGGGGCGATGCGCGGGTCGATCGCGACCCACTCGCTGTCCGGTACCAGCAGGTCCAGCACCGGAAGCTTGCGGCGGAACACGGACGCCTGGTAAGGCGAGGTGTAGATCACGGTCGTGAACCAGACCGGCAGCCCGCGCGAGCGGAACGCCTGCAGTAGTGCGGCAATGGCGTTCACAACTTGCCCCGCCTCACAGCCCAGCGGGCATCGCGGATCGGTGAAACCCCGGGACGCATCCACCACCAGCAGCGCCGGCCGGCGTCCCATGCCGACGCTCAGTCGATCCAGGCGTGCCATTCGGCACCTCCTTCGATCTGTGAAGATCGATGTTGAGCCAGCACAGACGCCATCACGGGGCCGGATCCTGCCCGGGCACGGACAAGTCCATTTCCGTGCCCGGGCAAGCCATTTCGGGTAGCACCTCCATCAGAACTGGTAGGTGATTCTGGCCATCAGCTGATCGTTGTTGGCGAAGTACCCGAATATGTGGGTATCGGACGAATTGCCTCCCAGGGTGTTGCTGCCGTGCGGATAGAAAAGATCCGCCTCGAGCTTGAATAGCCAGTGATCGCCCTTGACGAACTGAATGCTCGGAATGAGGAATCCGCCGCCGTTGGTAAGGTCGTAACCACCCGCCAGCTGCGGATTGATGGTGCTGTTCATGTAGTTCAGCCCCAGGATCCCCGTGGCAATCATGTTGTGCTGGTGCTTGGGCGCCGCGTATCCGGCCAGATCGACGATGTCGTCGGATTTCTTGAAATTGGGCAGCCAGGTGTCAAAGAACTGGAACGAGAGAAACGACCCGCGCTGCGCGCCGAATACGGCGTTCGGCCAGCTCACCTGCTTGTCCATGCGCACCATGATGCGCACTGTTTTCTTGTTGATGACGCCGCAGAATCCGGGGAAAGGCGCGCCGCATGTGGTCGGATCCGTACCCACGTTGTACGGCTTGTGGAAGGTGTACGCCACCTCGGAACTGAACACGGCATCGGCCCAGGAGGAGTACCCGCTCACGCTGCCGCCGACCACGTTCACGATGGGATAGATAAAATCTCCCAGAAGGCCATGTGGCATCTGCCCGTACGGGTTGAACGGCGAATTGACAACCGGGTCGGGGTTATAAACGTGAAGGTACGCGACCGAGTAGTTGAGGTCCCCGGCAATGGCGCTCCAGCGGACCGCGCCAGTTACGGCACTCGAGGTTCCCTCGGGGTTGTTGTACCCGTAGTCCATGATCTGGTAGAAGTCGATGCCCTTGTTCGGCTGATTCGCCCACCGGCCGCCAAACAGGTCATAGGTATTCCCGATATCCCGTTTGGCGTTCAGGCTCCCCGGAATCACGAGGAACTGCAGCTGTCCGCCTTGCGGCGTGTTGAACATAAGGTTCGCCATGGTAAGCGGCTTGCGGATGTCTTCGTTCTCGGGCACCAGAAATGAGCGCCACGTAAAGTCATAGCCCTCAATCATATCCAGTGCGTGGAAGAAATCCGTGTGTCCGAACACGACCTGCTGCTTCCCAAGGCGCAGGTGGGTCCATTGCCCGATGGGCACGTCGACCCAGGCTTCGCGAAGCTGGTTCTGGTCGTACCGGTCCGAGACGAGATCATGCCCGCCATTGGCACCGCCAGTACCGGCCCCCCCACCAACGAGGTCCGCGGGCGTCTCGAGCCGTCGAAGATAGCTCGTGGTCGCTTCCCGGGCGATACGGCCGCGCAGGTGGTAGGTAACGCTGCTGAGATTCCCGTTCAGCGCGGCCTGGAACTGGGTACGTTCCATGGAAAGGTCGTACCGGTCGTTGGCTTTCGTTTCCGGTGGATTCTGCAGGTTCATCGAGAAGTATTGCCGCAGATACCCGGAAAAAGTCGCGTTGTAGTCGCTCCCCCCCCAGGAGATCGGTCCCGCGGCAGCGCTCAGAGGGATACCAGCAAAGGCCACCGCCAGGGCTACCGCGAACATCCCGCTACGTCGTAGTACGAACATTTCTTGTCCTCCATCCCCTCATCTGCTGAAACGGGCCTTTCACGTGTGTTCGCGGCCCCCCCAACGCAGACTCCGAAACATCCCTCTAAAGGGAGTCCACCCGTTGTCCGCCGGCCGTCGACGCGGGAGTCGAGGGCTGGCGGGTGCTAAATATGAATCGCGGCCGGAACACGTAGACCAGTCCCGGCATCAGCAACAAAGCGCTGCTCGCCGATACCGCCAGCCAGACCGCGATGAGCACGCCCATCTCGGCCTGGAAGCGCAACGACGAAAAAGTCCACAGAAACACGCTCACAATGAGCGTCAGGCCAGTAACGAGAACTCCCCGTCCCGCGCTGTGCAGCGAACTCACCACTGCCTGCTCAAAGTCGCCGTGCGCCGCCAGCTCCTCGCGTATGCCGTCCACGACATAGAACGAGTAGTCCACCCCGAGCCCAATACCCAGTGCCACGACAGGCACGGTATTGATGTTCAGTCCCACGTGAGTAAGCGCCATGAAGGCGAATGTGACCATGTTCGAGAGCAGCACCGGGATCATGAAGAGCATCCCGGCAACCGTGGACCGGTAAACGGCGGTGGCAGCGAGGACCACAACCAGAAGACCCAGAGCGATGGCCTCGATCTGCCCCTTGAGCAGGACATCATTCACCGCGGCCAGCACCCCGATGAGCCCGCCGGCCAGCTTGTAGGAGGCCCCCGTCATCGGGTTGTGATGGATAAATTCCTGAACCCGAGTGATCGCCGTCCGGATCGTGTCCCCCGTATGGTCGCGAAACATCATGGTCACGGCGCCGTTGCGGAAGTTGGCGTCGGAGTAGTGGTTGAGATCCCCGGGATCTGAACCCGACACGTACAGGTAGAGGAACTGCCCGTTGGTGCTGGGGGAATCCCCCACCTCGTCGTAGCGGGGGTTGCCGCCGTGAAGCGCCTGGTTGACCGAACTGATAACGTCGACGAGTGAGCTTGTCGCGCCCACCTGCGGCTGGGCCTGCATGTAATACTGGAGCTCACGCATCTTGCGTAAGACCCGGGGGTCGCGCAGCGCCCCGTCTTCGGCTCCGTGGATCACGACATAGAGCCGGTTGGTGCCGGCAAACTTATGATTGATCGCTCGCGCGCTCTGATTGTATTCGCTGCCGTACCGAAGGATCGGGGACCCCGGACGGGCATCTCCCACCTGCAACCGGGAGGCGAGCGCGCCCGACCCCAGCAGCAGCGCGACAGCCACTCCGATGGCAACGTACCGACCGCGCGTGACTGCGATACGTACGCAGACTTGCAGAAAGCGGTGCATAAGCCGATCGAGATTGACCGGGTGTACGGCGCCGCCGGGATTGCGCAGGAACGAGAGGAGAATCGGCGTCATTACAACCGCCGAAACAGCGATGCTGCCCACCCAGATCGCTCCGATGATGGACACTTTCTGGAGCATCGGGATCGGCGTAAGGAGCACTACGAGGATCGCACCGGCATCCGCCGCGACGCCCAGCATGCCAGGCCGGAAAAGTTCCGCGAGGCTGGTCCGCGCAATTTCCGGCAACGGTACGTTGCCCTTCGCTGCGCGCAGATCCTCGTAACGGGTGACCAGCTGCACCGAATGCGAAATCGACCGGGCCGTGATGAGGAACGCGACCACCGCCACCAGCGGGTCGAAGTTCATCTTGAGAAGGTGGGCAATTCCCAGAGACCAGCAGGCGCTCGTGATTCCCGCGAGCAGCGGCAGCAACGTGCCGCGCCAGGTCCTGGCGAGAAGAAACAAGGTGAGGGACAGCATGCCGATGGTGAGCAGCGTGATCTCGACCGTCTGCGGCAGGTAGTGGTGGACCCACCCGTAGAGCATCGGCTGGCCGATAATGTCCACCTTGACCAAGGCGGGGTCCGCGTCGCGGTGGACCGTCGCACGCAGTTGCTGGAAGATCTTGGGGTAGTTCACCAGGCGGTCAATGAAGTTGACCTTGATGAGCGTCGAGCGCAGATCGCGCGAAACGTATGCCCCGTAAACCACCGGATTCCTGATGACGGCTTCACGTAGGCTGGTGATTCCCGCCTGCGTTTTCGGCACCTTGGGCCACATCAGTGGCACGGAATCGATTCCGAAGCTGGTCGCCTTGACGGTCTTCAGCTTCTGGGAAGCCAGGGAGGTGATCTGGAACGAGTCGACGGCATCGACCTTGCGCAGGTCGCGCGTGATGCTCTGCACCGTCTTGAGCACCGGGCGTTGAAAGATCGTGCCATGCCGCGCCGTTACCATGATCGTGACCAGGTTCGCGCCGCCGAAGGTATTCTTGTATTTCTGCTGCGTCTGAATCCACGGATTGGATAGGGGCAGCATGTCCTTGAAGATCGTCCGGACCGATATCTGCGTGGCAAGCAACCCGAAGATGACCGTAAGAATGGCCAAAACCGAGATGATCGGGACACGACGCCGAATGCAGAAACCGGAGAACCCTCGGATGAATCGCGTCACTGGTCGCCCCTTTTAGCAAAGGCGTTCCAGTTGCCGCCGTGATACATACCGCTGTCCGCACCGGCCAGATACCAGCGATCCTGAGCCGCCGCGACACCCGTGTGCCATGCGAAATCGCGTGGCGCGACCTGTTTCGCCTTCCATTGGGCCGCATCAGGGCCGGAGGTGAGCACGACCCCGTTGGCTCCCACTGCCAACCACTGCCGGCCGTTCCAGTCGACCGCGAACAGGTGCTCTTTCGTGACGCCGTGTACCTGATGCCAGGTCCGGCCTCCGTCCGACGTGGTAAGAATCACGCCCTGCAGGCCCACCACCACGCCATGATCCACGTCCCGGAAGCAGACACCGTTCAGGGTATTGCGGACCCCGCTGCTCTGTTTCTGCCAGGTTTTCCCTCCGTCATCCGAGGCGATGATCTGGCCAAACTCACCGACGACCCAGAGATGCTTGCCGACGCCATCGATGTCCATGCGCGTCACGTCGTGCACCGGCACTTTGCGGGCCCAGGTCTGTCCGTAATCGGTGGATTCGAGCACTGCTCCCATCGCCCCGACGATCCACGCGGTTCCGTTGTCCAGCACGCGTACCCGCAGGAACTTGTTCGAGACCTTGGTCAGAGGCACCTTGACCTGCTGCCAGCTGCGACCGCCGTCCTTGGTCACGATGACGAGACCGTTGTCTCCTACGGCGACGGCGCGTTTCGTGCTCCAGGTCCCGATGCTCTGCAATATCCTTTTCGTCGGACTGGGCTGAACGGCCCAGGATCTGCCGCCGTCGTCGCTCCGTACGATCTTCCCCAGCATCCCGACCATCCAAAGGACCTGGTTTCCGGGATAGGCAATGCCGTAGAAATGGTCCTGTGCGGAAACGGGTGCGGGCACCACGGCCTTGCCGACGCCACCCGGGCGAATGGTGAAGGCCCCGACCAGAAGGCCGGCGATCACCAACCACGGAATCGCGGCGAGTACGATCGAGCGTACTCGCGAGCGGCCCCGCACAGGCCCGGGCTCTCCAGAACCGGTCCCCTCGCCCACGCGGTAATTGGCCATCCGCCCCGGCTGCCCGTACGGCGTCATCAGCCCCTCCCGTCCCTGCCGGAACGTCTCCGGTCCTCGGACTGCAACCACGGGCTGATCCGCCCGCCCAGCTGGTAGCCCACCAGTTCGGACGCGATTTCAACCGCCTGGCGCAGACCGGCGATGTCGATTCCAGTCCGGAATCCACACATTTCGAGCATCAGTACCAGGTCCTCGGTGGCCACGTTGCCGGCCGCCCCCGGGGCGAACGGACAGCCGCCCAATCCGCCGATGGAGCTGTCGAAACGCCGCACGCCCCCGTGCAAGGCGGCCCAGGCGTTGGCCAGAGCGAGCGCGCGGGTATCGTGGAAGTGGGCGGCCAGCCGGCTGGGGCCGAAACGGCGGGCCAGATCGGAGAAGCGCTGGAAAACGTCAGAAGGGTTCGCGGCGCCGATGGTGTCCGCCACGATCACCTCGTCCGCGCCGGCCGCGAACATCTCTTCCGTAAGCGCCCCGATTCGGTCACCGGAAACGGTGCCCTCGAATGGACATTCAAACGCCACGGCCACGTAGGCCCGGCTGTAGATGCCGTCCCCCCTGGCGCGGCCCACCACCTCGGCGCAGACCCGGCGGGTCTGCTCGAGCGACATATTGATGTTCTTCCGGTTCATCGTATCGGTGGCTGAGAGCACCACCGCAACCGAGCGCACCCCGACCTCCCGGGCACGCTCGTAGCCCTTCATGTTGGGAATCAGAGCGGAATATTCGATTTCATCCGGCCGCGGCAGAGCCGGGTAAAGCTCTGCGGCATCGGCCATCTGGGGTACGGCACGCGGCGAGACGAAGCTGGTCGCCTCCATACTGCGGATGCCAGCGTCGGCCAGGGCCCCGGCTAGGCGCAGCTTTCCGTCCGTGGGCACCTGCACGGATTGATTCTGAAGACCGTCGCGCAGACCCACCTCGTTGACGCTGACGAATTCCCGCTCAGGCATGACTGCTCAACCTATGACGCCTTGCTCACGCAACGCCCGGATGCGCTCGTGATCCATGTTCAGGACCTCGCGCAGGACATCGTCCGTGTCCTGGCCCACCAACGGCGGCGGGGTGAACGTGTCTTCATACGTGACCGACATCTTGATGGGATTGCCGGGCATCTCGATTTCGCCGTCTTCCGGATGACGCACCTTCACCACCATGTTCCGGTAGCGGACCTGGCTGTCGCTGAGGGCCTGCTCGAAGTCGTTCACGGGTGCACAGGGGATGCGCTCGGCGCGCAGTTTGCGCAGCCAGTTCTCCGTCGTGTCCGTCCGCAGCACCTCGCCGAGGCGGGCGTTGATGAATTCTCGGTCCTCGAAGCGGCCCGGCTGCGTTTCGTATTTCTCGATTCGAAGCTCGGGTATGTCGATGACCTTCAGCAGATTCAGCCAGAAGCTGTCGAAGATCACCGCGATGATGATCCAGTTGTCGCTGGTGGCGAACGTGTTGTACGGCACATGGACAAAGTGCGCGTTGCCCAGCCGGCCCGGGTTCTCGCCCGAGAGGAAGAACATCGTGGCCATGTAGTTCAGCAGCGAGATCTGGCAGTCCAGCATGGACACGTCCAGGTGCTGTCCCTTGCCCGTCCTTTCCCGCGCCACCAGCGCCGAAAGGACACCCATGGCGCCGAACATGCCGCCCGCCAGGTCGCCGATGGGAATGCCCGCCCGCAACGGGCCGCCGTCCGGATAGCCCGTGATCGACATGCCACCGCCCATGCCCTGAATGACCTGGTCGAAGGCGGGACGCAGGTTGTCTGGACCGGTCTCGCCAAAACCGGTGACGCTGCAGGTGATGATCCGGGGATTTACCTCCGAAAGGGTCTCGTGATCGATTCCGAGCCGGCCGAGCACGCCGGCACTGAAGTTGTCGAATACGACGTCACACTCCCGCACCAGATCCAGGAAAAGTGCCTTGCCCTGGTCCGACTTGAGGTCGATGCATACGCTGCGCTTATTGCGATTGAGGGTCAGAAAGTAGGCCCCCATCCCCTTGATCGAGTACTTTGGGTCGTTGGCAAGAAGCTTGCGTGTCCCTTCCCCTTTTCCGGGTGGCTCGACCTTGATCGTGGTGGCACCGAGATCGGCCAGGAGCATGGTCCCGTAGGGTCCGGACAGCATGTGTGTCAGATCGATGACCTTGATTCCGTCCAGTGCTTTCATCAGCGTTCTGATTCCCAACCATCGCGACGAGTGAATCCTGCTCTGTACGCCCCCAATGCACGCGGAAACCGCAGGGGCCATATTTTGTTGTTTCGCCGGCGTCGAGCGTGCTCAACGCGCCACGCTGCGCTACGACAGGTGCGCCGCCGAGTCCTTCAAAGCAAGCGCTGTGCCAATTCCCCGGCGGCAGGCGCCATCCTCCAGAACTCGTTTTTTATATCAGTGTGTTAGATGAAATCTGCGGGAGTGGTCGCGACGTGATCGCAAAGTAATACCACGGGACAGGGCCAGCCTTGTTTCCGCCCTGACACACCCGCGTTACAAATGCGGAACAACCCGCCCGGGGAGGAACACCAAAGCGTTACCGGCAGAGGGCATTGGTGCGGGTCGAGCTGCCAGCGCCGGAAGCTGCACATCACGGCCCCGGGCTGTGGCCGACATCTGAGCGTGTACTCAGCCCGGCCACGGGCCGCAGTCCTGCCGGGGGGGGATCCTGCTGTCAGCCCTGGTCCGCGGGCGGCAAACTGCCAAAGCTCCATGCGAGCCGATTCGCACTTGGGCATCGCGTGCGCGCCTGTTACGGCGCCACGCGCAATCCCGCCGTATTGCCCGGAACCCGGCTCACGGGGCTTGCCGAATCCTGGTCCGAGCCCTTTCTGACGCGGCCCGGCCGCGCATACGGTCCTTCGATGCGCTTGTGGAACCGCCATGTTGCCGCCGCGAAACGTGCTGCGCCGCGCCTGGCCCCCCGCGTCAGGGTTCGGTCCGGGCCAGAAAATTCCGCAGGGCGGCAACCACTCCCTCGGGGTCGAGATCGGGCTCGAAGTTCGCGCCGTCCACGGCAACGGCCCGGGCGCCAGGATGTTCCGCTCGGGCACGCTCAAGGAAAGGCCACAGCACGTCATCACGTGCCGCCATCAGCAGCACCGGGCACGCCACCTGTGCGTAAAGCGCGGGGAAATCCTGCTCCCAGACCGCCGCGTAGGCCATGGCCCGTCCACGCCAGGCCCGCACGGTATCCAGGAGTTCCCGGTGATGCAGCTCCAGGGAGCGGTCCGCGCCGAGCGCGGCAAGGTAATCCCAGGTCTCCTGCAGGTGACCACCGTCCGCCCGTGGGAAAATGGCCCCGGAGAAGCGTTCGCGGAAGGCCTCGCGTTCACCGGCGGTCATCTGCACCGGACCGAACATGGCGAGGCTCCTCACCCGCGCCGGAGCCTGAGCTGCCATCTGTACCGCGGCGGAGGCTCCGGTATGGTGTCCGCAAAGATGGAAGCGCTCCAGTCCGAGTCCGTCCAGCGCCTGCGTGAAGACCTCGCAGTAGTATCCGACATCGGGTACATCGACCGGGTCGAAGGAGCCGCCGAAGCCTGGCGTGTCCAGCGCCACCATGTGATATCTGCCGGAGAGGGCCCGCATCACCTGCTCCCACATGGCCGAGGAGCTCGCGGTCTTGTGCAGGAAGACCAGGGCAGGTCCGGCGCCGGGACAAACCCGGTAGTGCACCTGTCCGTCGCGGGTATCGACGTAGCCTTTTCTGATCGTCATGCTCTGCTCTCCTGCGCAACGACTCACTTACGTAAAAGGGCCTAACCCGGCAGCCCCAAAGAGCCGGGATTGACCAGCCCCTCCGGATCCAGATCTTCCTTGATCCGGTCGAGGAGATCGCGCAGCCCCTCGTTTCCGATCATCTCGCGATATGGGTAATAGCGGCCGATCTGCAGGTGGCAGCACCCGTGCTCGTCCATCAGGCGCCGCAACTGATCACGCAGATCGAGAGCAACGGCGCGCGTATCCGGTTGTGCACGCCGCGCCGCGCATCGGGCCCGCTTGCCGTGCGAGAGCCTGTCGAGACGCAGCTGCTGAACCTCGTCGTCCCAGTAAAAGCTCGGCTCGATGATAAAGCCGGTCCCGGCGAAGCATGTCAGGTAGGAGGTGTGAATACGGTAATCCTGCATTCGCTCCCGGTTTTCCACGAGAAAGCGCTCGACCGCCGCACCCACCGCCTGCACGCGCGACAGCGGCATGAAACCGTGTACCGGCAGCCAAACCTCGCCATCTGGTCCGACGATGGCGGAACCAAGTCCATTGAACGGTGCGGCGTTAAGGGCTGTGGGCAGGCTATTTGCAATCTCGACACCGCTATGGCGTCGGCAGATGGCATGCGCCAGCTGACGCTTTTCCCGGGCGATCACCGCCGTGTGCCCTTCGAACGTCATGTGCACCGAGTAGGGCACGCCCTGCAATGCCGAACGTCCGCTGCGGGCGAGCCGCAGCGCGTTGCCCAAGCCACGCGCGAATGACGGCCCCGAGCGCACGACACCGCCCAGCGTCGCGAGGCCCTGCCTGACGCTGACGCCACTGTCCTCGAAGGCAGCATTGTAGGCAGGGTCGAAGCCGTAGCACTCGGCCGCGATTTGCAGGGGGGAGAGATCGATCTGCGTCGCGAGCATGTCGCGGGCGGTCGGGAAAGCGAAGGACATCGGCAGCGTCGCCGCCGGTCGTCGGAGCAGTCTGAGCGTTGCCCGTGCCTTGATGCCGAACGCTCCCGTGTCCCCGGTGAAGATGCCACTGAGATCGGGTCCAAAGTGGCGAAAGAAGGGGTTGCCGTCCCGGTGTGCCCAAGACCCCGTCCGAAGCAGAGTCCCGTCGGGGAGTACGATTTCAAGACCCAGCAGGCTGTCCGCGGCCGTCCCATTATCGCCGGAACCCAGAAACAGGCTGTTCTGGGACAGTGCCCCGCCGACTGTGGCAAACATTCCAGACAGCGGGCCGTAGTGCGGCGTTCTCAGGTTCCTTTCCCGCAGGGCTTCGTAGAGGCTCTTCCAGGTACAGCCACACTCGACCGTGACGTACATGTCAGCCGCATTGATCTCCACGATCCGATCGAGGCGCCGGGTGTCGATGATGATCGAGCGCGCGCTGTCCGGGGAATAGCCACGCGTATAGGACATGCCCCCGCCGCGGGGGACGAGCGCGTAGGCGGCGGCGGTGGCCGTCGCCGCCACCCGGCGGAGTTCCTCGACGGAACCGGGGCTGACCACGAGTGCCGCCCGCGCGCCGGGTGTGTAGCTGAGATCGCGAGAGTAGTAGTCCCGGGAAGCGGGATCATTGAGCACGTGCTCGCTGCCGACAAGCTCCGCCATCCGCGGGCGAAGTTCCGCACTACTCGGATCCACCCTTGCCATGCCTTCTCCCGACGTCCAAGTTGGGCGGTCCCTGCCGCAAAAGACGCCTCAAGTTCCCGGCCAGCCAGGCGGTATCGGGGCCCGGACCTGGGGCCGTTTACCAAACCGGTGGCCTGGAGATCCCGGAGCGTCGCGCCCGCCCCGCGCCCGTTGCGACAATGGAACAGCGCGACTCACCCCGATGACCGCGGTCACCGGCGTTCAACCGTCCGTCGATCGACTCATGGGCCGGTACGCGCGGTCATCGAACATCAAACGGAGGACTTCCGGGCGAGAGTAGTGACCGGCCGCATCGACAAAACCTTTGACCGCATCGATTTCGTCCAGATCGACATCCGCCACCACCAGGGTCTCCTCGCCACCACGGTGGGGACCGGCCACGTACGTGCCCCACGGGTGGATCACAGCTGACCAGCCGCCCCCGACGGACAGGAAGTTCTGCCGCCCCAGGGCGTCGCTCATGACGTCCAGCATCTCCTGGGTGACAGTGTCCTGGGCCACCACCACGAAGCACTGGCCCGTGAGCGCATGGGCCCGGCTCATCGCCTCGACCTGATCGTCAAACATGGCGTCGAAACCGGCCAGAGTGCCGAGTGCCGGCCAGGAACCGGCGTGGATCTGCAGCCCCTGATCGATCAGCGCCTGGCGCGCCAGGTTCATCGTGTGCTCCCAGCAGGCCAATCCCCCGACGCGCCCAACCGGCGTGTCCCACACGCGCAGCGTGGAGCCGTCCCCCTGTCCCCAGATGTAGCGTTCCGCATAGGTCGGCTGCAGCTTTCGGTGCTTGCCCAGGAGGGTGCCGTCGGAGGCGATGAACACCTGGGTGTTGTAGCAGGTGCCGCCGTCGCGTTCGCTCACGCCCAGCACCACGGTCACGCCGGCCGCCTTGGCGGCCTTGCACACGGTCTCGATCTCCGGGCCCGGAACCTCGAGAGACGACCGCATGTAGCGCAGGTTCAGCTCCCCCTGAACCAGCGGGGGGTAGCAGTTGATCCAGTAGGGAAACCCGGGGACGAACACCTCGGGAAAAACCAGCAAGTCGACGCCCTCCCGGCCGGCCCGGGCAATCCAGTCACAGGCCTTGCCGATGCACGCGTCCCGGTCCAGCAACGCCGGCGCCGCATGAACGGCCGCAATACGCACCGTCATGAGGCACCCCTCCCGTTGAAGGCGTCCCGCATCTGCCGTTTCAGAACCTTGCCGGCAGCATTGCGGGGCAATGCGTCCACGAACGCGATGGCCCGTGGTAGCTTGTAGCGTGCAAGGTGGCCTTCGCAGTGTGCCATCAACTGCCCGGCGGTGACCTTCGCGCCCGGACGACGCACCACGCAGGCCTGCACGGCCTCACCCCAGTACTCGTCCGGGACGCCGATGACCGCGGCCTCCGCCACCGCCGAATGCCGCAGCAACCACTCTTCGATCTCGCGCGGATAGACGTTCACGCCACCCGAGATGATCATGTCCTTCTTGCGGTCGACGATGTAGAGGTAACCCTCCTCGTCACGGCGGGCCAGGTCCCCGACGGTCAGCCAACCCTCGCGTAGCGCTGCTGCGGTCGCCTCGGGCCGACCCCAGTAGCCGTTAAAAAGGTACGGCGAACGGCTGTAGAGCTCCCCGACCTCGCCAGGCGCCACGTCGAGGCCATCGTCGCCGAGAAGACGCACCTCGGTGCAGGGAAACGGCAGACCCACACACTGCTGTTTGCGCAACTGGTCCTCCGGGCGGAGGTTGCACACGATGCCGGCCTCCGTGGAACCGTAGGTCTCGTGGAGGATGCCCTCGCCGAAGTACCCCACAATGCGCTCTTTGGTGGCCTGTGCCAGCGGCGCTGCATTCGAGACGATGGTCCGGAGGGCGGGCGTGCGATGGCCGTTGAGCACCCCCTCGTCCAGGGCGAATACCGCCTGGAAGTGCGTTGGCACCATGAAAGTGTTGGTCACGGCGCAATCGGCCATGAGCTCCAGGGCGCGCTCGGGGTCAAAGCGCGGCAGGATCTCACAGTAGCCGCCGAAGAACACCGGCGCCACGGCAAAGGCGAAACCGGCACCGTGGAACATCGGCGCGATCGCCAACGCCCGGTCCGCGGGGCTGTAGCAGCCGTACTCCACGGCCATGCCGAAGAACGTCAGGGCACGCGAGCGGTGGGGTAACAGCACGCCTTTCGGTTCCCCCGTGGTGCCCGCCGTGTAGTGCATGGCAAAGACGTCCCACTCTTCCACCGCAACCTCGGGCGGGGTGGCCGCAGCTTTGGCCAGCCAGTCTTCGTAGTCCGGTCCCAGCTCAATCATGCGCTCGATGCCGGGCAGATCGGCCGCTCGCGCCAGGTCCGCCAGCGCCGGATGCACCAGCATCGCGCGTGCACCCGAGTCGGCGCAGATATAGCCGATCTCCGGCGCCGTGAGCCGCGGGTTGACCATCACCGCGGCAATGCCGACGGCGGACAGGCCGCACACCAGCTCGACCAGCTCGGGGCAGTTGGGCGCCAGCAGCGCCACGCGCTCGCCCCGCGTCAAACCCAGGCCAGCACGCGCCGCGTTCGATACGCGGTCGATGCGGTCAACCAGGTCGCGGTAGCGTAGCTGCCGGCCGTCCATACCCAGCGCCGCCTTGTCCGGAGTGCGGCCTGCGGCGGCCCGGATCCCGCCAGAGATGGTGAGTGGGCGGAACGTGTTAGGGCGTGACAGGCCGCCAGTCGTATCGCTCGGCCGGATCATGAGAGTGCTCCGGGGATTCCAATAACAAGACCCGCACCCCGGTGCTCCGGGATACCGGACACGCCACATGGCATGGGCGACCAGTGTCGCCCGGTCCCGGGAGAGGGCGGGACACCGTCAGAGGTCATTGACGTCACGTTCGACATATCCGGCCGGTCCTGCCGGCGGGTGAAATAAGGAGGACTACGCCAGCCCGAACACGCGGACGGCGTTGTCCCGCATAAACTTGCGTTCGCTCTCCGGGCGCAACCCCAGCGCGTCGATCTCCTGCATGGCCCGCTCGGGGTCAATCACGGGCCAGTCGGTGCCGAACATGACCTTGTCTCGTCCGTAGCTGTCGAGGTAATGCACGAACTGCGGCGGCCAGTACTTCGGCGCATAGGCATCGGCACCGATAAAGACGTTCTCGTGCTTCCAGGCCATGGCGATCATCTCATCCGTCCAGGGCACCCCGATGTGGATGCCGATCAGGTGCAGCTCGGGGAAATCGATCGCCACCTGATCCAGGCAGATGGGCCTGCCCACGCTGGGAAGTGCCCTGGCGCGGTTGTATACGAGGTTCTGCCCGACCTGCATCATGATCGGGATATCGAGTTCGCAACACTTGGTGTAGTACGGATAGTACTTGGCGTGGTCCGGGGGTAGCTCGAACCAGTGGGGGTACAAGTGTGCCCCAATGAATCCGCGCTCCCGCACCGCCTCCTCCAGCTCGGCCACACCCCGCATGCCACGGAACGGATCCACGCCGGCCAGCCCGGAGAAGCGGTCCGGGAACTGCCGGCAGTACTCGGCCACCTGCGCGTACGGGATCTCCGCCGAGCCCTGCATGCGAATGTCCCCCGCGCGCACGGCGATGAGCAGGGAGCGTTCGATTCCGGCGCGGTCCATTTTGGCGATGTAGCGCTCCAGCGAAACCCCACCCCGCATGTCCTCGGGCATCCGGACCTGCGCCATGAAGTCCCGGTCAAACCCCGTCTGCCCCAGCCGGAGCTCCTGCTCCGTGAACGGATTACAGACGATATCGATCTTCCAGGGCTTCTCCTGTTCCTGCCGTGATGCAGCCACCTTTGCCCTCCCTTTCGGCCGGAGCTCAGCGCGCCGGAATTTGGGTCTCTTCCAGGATCTCGGCATCGCCAAGCATCCAGGAGAATCGTCCGTACCACGCTTCCCCGGAGGCACCGGCACCCAGTCAGTGCAGGCCCGACGAACCCGGGTAGCCCATCGCGGCCCAGCCGCGGCCGAGCCAGCATTCCGCAAGGGCGAAATCCGTGAGCTGGATCCATACCAGCTGGCGCAATGCCGGCCGGCGCGGATCGGGAGTCGGAATGTGCCGGAAGAAGACCCAGTCCGAGCCGAAGGGAAGATCCTCGATCCGACCCTCCCGATCGATCACGATGGACAGCTCCATCATGGTCCGGCCGTACTTCTCCAGGCGCCCGTAGACCTCGTTGGCATCGACGCACAGCGCGCCATCGTCGCACATCAGCTTGGGCATGCCGTACAGTTCCCGGCCGGCCAGCATCGCCGTGTCCGTCGACGTCCAGATGTAGGGTGTGGTAACCCCCTGGCGGTCGCCGTAGCGCACACGCTGCAGGATCGCCGCCTCGTGGTAGCGCAGCGAGTGCGACAGCTGACTGTTGTCCGCCACGAACGCGAACAGCCGATCGCGGTCAGCAGGCTCCAGGGGCTCCGGCGTGATGCTCCGGATCTCGGCCGGGTCCGCGCGCAGCTCCACCATCAGCATCCGGCACTCCAGCATCGGAAAGGGTGGCGGGCCGAATGGCGGGCTATGCAGCGGCATCATGCTACGCGCCTCGGCGCGCGGGCGTTTGGCGGATTCTTTCGCGGCAACCATGTGTGTGCTCCTCAGTCTTTGCCGGCGCCGACGCTTCCGCGCGGTATCCACGGCAACGGGGCCGCGGCGCCGGACAGGCGCCGGCGGGCCGCGCGGAATTCCCGGCGCGCCGGCTCGCGCATCCAGTCCTCGGTCCAGGGCGGGTCCCACTCCAGCTGCACACGTACGCCGCCGACCCCGGGCAGACGTTCGACCGCCGCGTAGATGCTGTCCAGCATGCGGTGGGTGAATGGACACCCCGGCTCAGTGAACGTGACGCGGATACTGACCTCGCCGCCCGTACACGCGACCTCGCGCACCAGTCCGAGATCCCGCACGCTCAGATCCAGCCCGGCCGCCACCATGCAGGCGTCCCGCACCCCGTCCAGGGCCTCGAGGGCAGCGCCGGCCAGCTTCCGGTCCGCGGCGTTCATCTGGCCGCGTCCCCGTGAACCGCGGTCCACGGGCGACGATAGCCATGCTCGGCGACGTGGCGGGCAAAGCGGTCATCCGCCAGGCTGCGGCGACGCTCGTCGATATCGATGTTGTGCAGCCGGGCGAGGTTGCCTCCGAGGAACGCCTCGCGGACACCGTCGTCCAGTTGGATTGGGGATCCCGGTGGCATCTGGAACTGTTCGAACGCCTCCAGGACGACCTTCGGATGCGGATTGACCGCCGCCGAGGAATAGATGAGCTTGTCGGGCCCGCCGTAGAGCAGAAATTCGGTCAGGATCTGCTGCAGGCCGGCGGGGTTGATGATGCAGAACAGCGTCGACGCTTCCATGGTGGCGTAGACGTTGGGGTGATTGGCAATCAGGAACTTGGTTTCGTCCACGAACATGAATCCAGCGTGGACGATCTGGAAGTTGATGTCCGAGAACACGTTGGCGGCATCGGAGATGTCGTCGATCCGCATCGATTCCGTGTTCACCGGGCCCAGCGGCAGGGCCTTGTGAATCGCGACGTTGTGGATTCCGTGGTCGCGTACCGTCTCCAGCAGCGGGAACGCCAGGTCCTCGTCATTGAGGCGCCAGAACCGAGTACGGCCCTCGTCATAGCGTGCGGGGTAGAGCTTGACGCCGTCGCAGCCCATCTCCATCTGCCGGGTCAACTCGTCCATCGCACGCTCTGGCCAGCAGAGATTGGCGCAACCGTACCAGAGCACGCGATCGGGGTAGTCGCGCTTGAGCCGGGCGCACTTTTCGATCGCGGCCAGACCGTCCCGGTAGGCGTCGTAGATCGGCAGCGAATGGACGCAGATCATGTCGGTGGCGCTCTCGAGCAGGATCGTCTCGATGAATTCCTCCGGTTGCCACTCGCGTTCCCACTGCTCGCGGCTGAAGGCAATCTCCGGCGGATTCACGTACGGGTAGTAGCTGTACATGGTGTCGTTGAACAGCTCCCCGAACCGGCCCAGGAGGTTTTCCCGACTGAAGTTGTAGGGATGCACCACCCCGTCGATCACGAAAGGTCCCGTCATTGCCCGATCTCCCCTACCTCGCGCGCCCCCCGATCCCGCGACCAGGGTCGTTCAGGTGTCGCCGGCGCCGCGTTGACGGTTTCTGCCCAGATGCGGGATCTGCTCCAGTGCAGCGTCGAGCTGCACGACCTGGCCGAACATCCAGCCCATCGACTGGAGGGCGGACTCGTGGCGGTCACGGTCGAACTCCGCCGTGGCCCCGCCCACCACCCACACTTTCAGGTCGCGCTGCATCGCATCCCGTACCGTGGTTTCCACGCACACGTTGGTGGTGACGCCACAGACGATAAGACTGTCGGCGCCCAGTCCCCGCAGATAGCTTTCCAGCGGTGTGCCATAGAACGCGCTGGGCCGGTTCTTGTCGACCACCAGCTCACCCTCACGGGGCGCCAGCTCGTCCACAACGTCCGCGTCCCAGCTACCGGAGCGAAACGCACCCGATGTGGCAAGGTCCGGGAAGAACTCCCGGATGACCACTCCGCCGTCGCTGTAGTCCGGCCGGTACACGTAGCGGGTGAAGATCACGGGCATGCCGTCCCGGCGCGCCGCCCCGAGCAGTTGCCGGCAGCCGGGAAGCGCCGCCTGCAGGGCCGTGACCGGCAGACCGATCCCGGCACAGGACCCTTCGTCGTGCAGGAAGCCGTTCTGCATGTCGATGATGACCAGGACCGTCCCCGCGCTCGTGAGCTCCATTACCTTCCTCCGGGGATGAGTGAGTCGCCCCCACGGACGTTCCGGCCGGGTGTTGCCACCCGGCCGGAGACCTGCCCGTGGTTCAGGGGCTGCTGGACATGAGCTTGCCCAGGGACACCTTGTCCGGCGTCAGGCCGGGCGGGTTGCAGCGCCAGGTGTGATTGGACAGGAAGATGGTCCCGTGCATGCGCTTGTAATCGAGGACCATGCCCACCGTCGGCCACATGACCTTGGTCCCGTCCATGCAGGTATGGTCCATCTCAAGCCAGTACATGTACTTCCAGAAACGCCCGCTCTTGTCGAAGGTCTCGCCCTGCCAGATCCAGGGGAGCTTGGTATCGACGTACATGATCTTCTTGGAGTATGGGTCAATCTTGGGCGAGATACCCTCGACCACGTAGACCTGCCGCGGCTCCCACTTCACGTTGGGCGCTTTCGGGTTCCAGTAGGGCTTGTGCTGCAGATCCACCAGCGGGTACTTCTGGGCATTGTTGCCGCCCTTGCTGTTCCAGGCATAGGTCTCGTGCGCGGTGACGAGCAGCCAGCGCTTTTTGAGAATCCTGATCGTGGGGTACAAGTTCGGGCGGATGTTCCAGATGTTGATGTCTTCCTGCAGCTGGTCGGTGCCGCCAATCGGATCCATCCACGCCGCCCCGGAAACCCGGCGGACGCGGCGCACAGCGGGCAAGTACGCCCAGGTATTGTCGGGCTTGTTACCCGTGTACCGGATCGTCAGCGTGCCCAGCCCGGAGATGTCCCGCGGATAGACCGCGCGGATCATGGTCTTGGTGAGAATCTTGCCATCGCCCTGAACCGGCTTGTGCCCCTTGCTGATCAGGCCGGCCATGTATACGCGATACCAGCTCCAGACCTGGGTCCGCTGCAGGCCGTTGTTGCCGCTAATCAGCAAGTACGCGAACTTGGGAAAATGGGTGTAGTCCCCCTCCGCCGGCGCGTGTCCGACGTAGTAGTCCCACATCAGTTTCCACGCCGCCTGCGGGTCCTTGGTGGAGATATCGCTGTAGGGGAACGGCGAGCCGGATCCGGTCCAGTTTTCCAGTTCGTGGGTCTTTGGATTGATGCTGGCCTTTCCCGCATTCTCCTGGGTGCGCTCTTTCCAGGTCTCGGAGATCGGGATCGGCTTGGAATGAGCCAGCGTGATCTCGAGTCCGTGCTTTCGGATCAGCCATTCGAGCCGCTGCGTGAGCATGCTCTGGATCGTCTTGTGCTCGAAGGTATCGCTTTTGAGCTGATCCAGGTTCGATGCCTTGATCACCGTCCCCGCCGGAAGCTCTTTGGCCGAAGCTGCCGATACTGTCATCAGCGACGCGAGCCCAATTCCGACAGCGGCGCACAAACCTAGTTTCTTAACACCGAGCATCTTCGTCCTCCTCGTTATTACGCACGCCAGCGGAACAGGTGACCGTGGGACACCGCCCTGCCGCACCGCCAGCCGACCATCCTGGGCTTCCCCATTACCGTGCCCGAAAACCCTCTTGTGCCCCTCCCGCGGCCCGGTTGTTCACCGGGCCGAACAGGGCGTCCGGAGTCCACTTCGCAAACGCGTTTCGGGTCGCTCGTCCACGTCTGGTTTCTTAATTCGGGCCAATCGCGGTGTCCTGCGCTTGTCCCACCGCCACACCACACCGGAGCATCCTTGCGCGTACGGTGCGCGTCATTCTCAAACGCATCGCTGGTGTGTCAGCGTTACCGTAAGCAACGCTCGTGCCAGAACTCAGTGCTCCGGAGAAAGAGAAATCCGCGCCCGTGTTTAAGCGCATCATTCACAAGCTGTTTTTGTACCCCGCCATCGGCCCGTCGAGACTGGAGACGGGACCTCCCGCGGCAGAACCGTTGCGCACATGGCACACTGATGTTGCAGACTGGCAATAGAGTCTGGCTGAATACGCCGGTAGGGGGCGCAGACAAAATTCGCAGTCCAACAATGCGCTAGCCCGCCGAGACCGGCTTCAGGCATGCCCTTTGCAGTCATTTGCGCCAGAAACCAACAAGGCGGTCGCCGTGCCGGGCAAGTGGAGGAACTCCGGAGAGTATGCGTGTGCGAGAGCGCGTTTCACTCCGGTGGAATCATGCCAGGACGGCCATGACCGGGGGTGGGGAAGATGAATCGCGTGGGTGCGCTCACTGCCAAGGACTCCGTGACCCGTCGGCCACGGATCACCGTGATCAGCTACAAGGGTCTGAGCCGACTGGTCCAGAGCCTGATGCCGGATTACGCCGACCGTGCCGAAATCACCGTGATCGACAAGGTCTTTGACGACGCCGTCGATCTGGCTCGCGAACTCGTCGAGCGGGACGAAGTCGACGTGTTTCTCAGCGCCGGCGCCAACGGCACTTATCTCAAGGACACCTTCGCCGTTCCGGTAGTCCGGGTCCCGGTCACCGGGGTCGACCTCATGCGTGCCCTGATCAAGGCACGACGCCTTTCCGAGCAGGTGGCGGTGGTCACGTTCCGGCAGACAAACAGCGAGCTCGATGAAATCAAGGAGCTGCTGAGCTTCGACATCGAGCAACGGTCCTACACGACGATCGACGATGCGCGGGAGGCGTTTCGGGAGCTGGCGTCGCTGGGCTACAAGGTCATCATCGGCTCCAGCCTTGTAACCGATCTCGCCGAGCGCCAGGGCCTGATCGGGATACTCGCTTACTCACGCAATTCCGTACGCCAGTCCATCGACGATGCCATCGAGATCGCCCACATCCGTGCCGCGGAGGAGCGGCGATCAGAGCGCGTCAACATCATCCTGAGGCACCTGAGCGAGGGTGTGCTCGCGGTGGACACCGATGAGCGCGTGGAGCTGATCAATCCCTCGCTGGAGGCGTTGACCAACATTTCCGCCGAGGAAATCCATGGGCGCAAGCTCTCCGAACTCGCACCGGCCCTGGGTCTGGCCAACACGATCCGGGACGGCCGGCCCACGCTGGAGAGAATCGAACGCTACCGGGGCCGAACCCTGGTCACGAACCGCATCCCCATCAAGGATAACGACGTGGTCTGCGGTGCCGTGATCACGGTACAGGACACCAGCACGATCGAGCGCGTCGATCGCAACATCCGGGCACGCAACCGGAAACGAAACCTCACCGCGCACTACACGCTGGACGACATCATCGGCGCCTCGCCGGCAATGCGTCAGGTCACGGCGCTGTGTGCACGTTACGCAGATACCAACGCCACGGTACTGATCACCGGGCAGACCGGCACGGGCAAGGAGATCTTTGCCCAGGGCATTCATAACGCCAGCCGCCGGCGCGAGGCTCCGTTCGTGGCGGTGAACTGTGCCGCCATTCCCGACAGCCTGCTCGAGAGCGAGCTTTTCGGCTACGAGGAAGGGGCGTTCACCGGCTCGCGCCGGGGCGGACAGCCGGGTCTGTTCGAGCTGGCGCACACGGGCACCATATTCCTGGACGAGATCGCGGAGATGCCGGTGGCGCTGCAGACCCGATTGCTGCGGGTGCTGCAGGAAAAAGAGGTGGTGCCGCTCGGGCGCGGCGACCCCATCCCCATCGACGTCCGCGTCATTGCCGCCACCAACCAGGACCTGAGAGAGGCCATGGAATCGGGCGCGCTGCGCTCGGACCTGTACTACCGGCTGAACATCCTGCCCATCCACCTGCCACCGCTCAGTGAGCGGGGCGAGGACGTGGTCGACCTGGCACGCCACCACCTCGAGGTCACCCTGGCCGAGCTCGGCTCGGACCGGGAGGCCGAGTCCCTGATCCAGTGCATTGGCCCCTTCCTGCTCCGTTACAGCTGGCCGGGCAACGTGCGCGAAATGGAGAACGTGATCGAGCGGCTGGCCGTGATGTACGCCCACGGCGAGGAGCTGCCACGCAACTTCGGGGCCCAGATGTGGGCGATGGTGCCGGAGTTTTTCGCCGCCCCCGACGACCCCGCGCACGACTCGGACCACCCCGACTCGCTCAAGACCTTTGTCGAGCAGAAGGAGTACAGCCGCATTGTCGACATGGTGGCGCAGTGCGACGGCAATGTCAGCGAGGCCGCCCGTCGGCTCAAGCTGAGCCGGACGACCCTGTGGCGCAAACTGCGCCGACACCAGGACCAGGATGGCACCCCGGCTTTCAACGGCGCGGCGCGCGGCGAGCCCTGACGCTGCCTGGGCGAGGACGTACGCGTTCAGTTCACATCGCGTGGGCCTGCCGCGGGGGACGTGAACCGTTCACTGGACCTTCACGGCCGGCGCGCCCGACGCCTGGAAATGGCCAAGACGGTGCTGCCACAGAGGGCCGAGCCGGTTGCGCGGTCGCCTCCCGACGTCAGTCCGCGTCAGCGTCGATCACGTGCAGCGAAAGCCAACCCGCGTCTTCGGGGTCGATGTAGGCGATGCGCCAGTCGCGGAAGGCGACGTACGGTGGGGCCTGAACGCGCAGCCCGCGCCGCGTGAGGTCCCGGCACACCGCATCCACGTCGTCGACGCCGAAAGCAAGGTGGAAGAAGCCTTCGCCGTGCTGATCCAGGTGGCGCCACAGTCCGCTGTCTGGGGTCACCGGCGCTACCATCTCGATGTTCAGGTTACGCAGGCGGAACACGGCCACCTCGGCGCCGCGTCCGGGGACCGGCCCACGTTCCGGTTCCGGGGCCTCCAGCAGACGCCGCAGCTGCGCGATGCTGCGGTCCAGGTCGCGCACGACGAACGAGATGTGGTGAATGTGGTCCAGGGTCGAGTCACTCATGCCACGCCTCGCGCGGTAGAAATGTCCACGAAATGGCCATGGACCGCGGCCGCGGCCACCATGGCGGGGCTGGCCAGGTGGGTACGCCCGCCGGGACCCTGGCGTCCCTCGAAGTTCCGGTTGGAGGTGGACGCGCAGCGCTCGCCCGGCTCGAGGCGGTCCTCGTTCATCCCCACGCACATCGAGCAGCCGGGCTCGCGCCACCCGAAGCCCGCTTCGCGGAACACGGCCTCGAGCCCCTCGGACTCGGCCTGGCGCCTCACCAGGCCGCTGCCCGGCACCACCAGTGCCTGGCGGATGCCCGCGGCCACGCGGTGCCCTTTCACCACCGCCGCAGCGGCACGCAGGTCTTCGATACGCGCATTCGTGCACGAGCCGATGAATATCCGGTCCAGGGGGATGTCGGTGAGCGCCAGTCCGGGCTGGAGGTTCATGTAGGCCAGCGCCTGTCGCATGCCCTGCTGCCGAACGGGGTCGGACTCATCGTCGGGATCCGGAATGCGTCCGTCCACCGGCGCCACCATGCCCGGGCTGGTGCCCCAGGTCACCTGGGGCCGGATCGCGCCGGCAGCGAGCGTCACCTCGCGATCGAACTCGGCATCGGGGTCGCTGCGCAGGTCGCGCCACTGGCGCACCGCTTGGTCCCACCGCCGGCCGGTAGGCGCAAACGGCCGCCCCCGGACGTAATCGAGGGTTCGCGCGTCAACGGCGACCAGCCCACACCGCGCGCCCGCCTCGATGCTCATGTTGCACACTGTCATGCGTCCTTCCAGGCTCATCTGCTCGATCGCCTGGCCCGCGTACTCGATGGCGTGACCGGTCGCGCCGGCCGTACCGATCTGCCCGATCATGGCCAGCACCAAGTCCTTCGGAAACACACCGCGGCGAGGCAAACCATCGAAGCGCACCAGGAGTCGGCAGCTGCGGTGGGTGCGCAAGCACTGCGTCGCGAGCACATGCTCGACCTCGGAGGTGCCGATGCCGAAGGCCAGGGTCCCCAGGGCACCGTGGGTCGAGGTGTGCGAATCGCCGCAGACGACCGTCATGCCGGGCAGCGTCAGGCCCTGCTCGGGCCCCACCACGTGCACAATCCCCTGGCATCGGTCGTGCAGCCCGAACTCGAGGATGTCCCATCGCCGGCAGTTCTCGTCCAGGGCCTCGATCTGGACGCGCGAGACCGGATCGGCCACATGGCTGCGATCCTGGGTGGGGACGTTGTGATCGGCCACCGCGATCGCAGCGTCCGGATGCGCGGGCGCCCGGTGTGCCAGAGAGAGCCCCTCGAAGGCTTGGGGCGAGCTCACCTCGTGCAGAAAATGCCGATCGATGTAGAGCAGCGTGGTGCCGTCCGCCGCCACGTCCACGACGTGCGCGTCCCAGAGCTTGTCGTACAGGGTCTTTCCGCTCATCGCCGCACCCCTCCCCGGCGCACCGAGGCGCCGCTGTCACAGCCCGGATACGGTCTGAGGCTGGCCCGGCCAGACTCAGACGAGTACGTTCTCGTCGCTCATGTAGACGAACACACGCTGGAACTTTTCGCCCTCGAGATACCAGAAGTTGCAGTTCGTGTAGGAGAACCGCTTGCCGTCGGGGTCGAGAAAGTCGACCACGAACTGCGAGGCCACCCGGTTGTTCTCGGGATCGGCGACGTGGTGAAAGTGCTTGTGGGTGGTCATCTCGAAGTTCGAGAACAGGTTCTCGAACATCGTGCGGATGCCTTCACGCCCGGTGTGCACCGTCTGCGAGGTCTGGATGGTGAAGATCGCATCGTCGTTGAAGCAGTCGAGCACCTCGTCCATGTTCTTCTCGTCCACGGCTCGGAAATAACGGTGCTCAACCATGTCAATCAGGTAGCCATAGGTCGTCTGCTCTGCCATCGGATATCTCCCTGGCGGTCCCAGTCCCATACGCGGACTCTGCCGCGCCACGGGGGGAGGGAGAGCAAGAAACGTACCGCGGCCGCGCCAGGCCCGGAATACGCGGTGCAGGCGCGGTTGCGAGGTCCCTGCACGTTGACTTTCGTTTCGTTGCTGCAACGCGCAGCCGCACGCTGCAACACCGGGCGAACGATCCGGGGACTCGGTTGGATGTAAGGCCGAGGCGGACAGCAGAAGCCAGCACCAGCGGGGTACCTGGCATATCACAGCTTTCCCGACGCCCACCGGCGACGTATCCGCACCAACAATCCGCTGGAGCGGATCATGCCCAAGATCCGGCGTCGCACGCGGGCGGTTAGCGCGTTCCCGGACGGGCACTCGGCCCTGATGCCCTGTGCCGCCCGGCTGCCGGCAGCGGTAGTCTGCCAATTCGGGATAAAGTAGGGCGCTGACCGCAGAGAGCCCAGGCACTGATAACCGGAGGCAATGCCATGCGCAATCTGACCGAAGACAACGTGACCGAGGCGGTGATCCGGAGTTTTGCGGACACCGCGGATCCCCGACTGAAAGAGATTTTGACCAGCCTGGTGCGCCACCTACACGCCTTCGCCCGCGAGGTGCAGCTCACCGAAAAGGAGTGGTTTTGCGGGGTCCAGTTCCTGACGCGCACCGGTCAGATCAGCGACGACGAGCGCCAGGAGTTCATCCTGCTTTCGGACACGCTGGGGCTGTCGATCCTGGTGGATGCGATGAATCACCGCGTGCCCGA
>Ga0102962_1000224_pt1 | contig 32141 bp, 26 predicted proteins | sample SalPonF2_C_D2_MG_FD_84519 | JGI IMG/M metagenome (GOLD analysis project Ga0102962, IMG submission 84519) | Salt pond soil microbial communities from South San Francisco under conditions of wetland restoration - Salt Pond MetaG SF2_C_D2_MG ...
AGCTGGATAGCATTTGAATTCTTACTCGGATTAAGCGGTTGTAAAAAGGAACAAAAGTGTATTGATACTAAAAAATACCTTGATTTTGGAGTTCAACAGGTAAAGGAAGGGCTGGCATTATTAAAAGATACTGCAATGATGCCGCGTACCATAAAGCCGGGAGAGAAAGGGTGGAGTACAACAAGTATTTACTCCTGGACAAGTGGCTTCTGGCCGGGCTTACTCTGGTATGTTTATGAATATACCGGCGATGATGAATGGAAAACTATTGCTGCTAAATGGACCAACAGGCTCGAACCTGTCAAACATGCACCACATAAAGACCATGACCTTGGGTTTATGATGTATAATAGTTTTGGAAACGGGTTGAGGTTGACTCATAATAAATCATATATCAAAGTACTTGTTGAAACAGCCGATTCGCTGGCTTCTCTTTATAACCCAAATGTCGGGACCATCGTTTCCTGGCCTTACAGAAGAGAAAAAAACTGGGCCCATAATACTATTATCGATAACATGATGAACCTGGAGTTACTTTTCTGGGCTTCAAAGGCAACTGGTAACAAGAATTATTACAATATCGCGGTCAAACACGCAGAAACGACAATGAAAAATCACATCCGTCCGGATTCAACAACATTCCATGTGATTCTTTATGACAGTATTACCGGTGATGTCATTAAAGGTGTTACTGCACAGGGGGCCAATGACAGTTCAATGTGGGCGCGTGGACAGGCCTGGGGTATTTATGGATTTACCATGTGTTACCGGGAAACACACCGGCTGGATTTTTTGGAAACAGCTGAGAAACTCGCTCATAAGTTTGTGGAAGAGTTGCCTCCTGATTTTATTCCATACTGGGATTTTAATGCACCCAATATACCCAACGAAGAAAAAGATGCTTCTGCAGCGGCTATTGCAGCCTCTGGTATGCTCGAACTTTCCAGGCTTATAGTGAACCCGGCAGAAAAGAAATTTATGCGCACTTCTGCAGACAACATTCTCAGGGCGCTCATCAATAATAATCTTTCTGATGGTTCAAACGTGGCTATTCTCGAGCATTCGGTAGGCAATAAACCCGGTAACAGTGAGGTTGATGTTCCGCTTATTTATGCTGATTATTATTTTTTTGAAGCACTGTTGCGGGAAAGACAAATTCAGAGGGCAGATCCTGAATCCTGTAATTAAACATCAGAATAATTCAGTATCTCTTAGATAATGAGAAACATACATAATCTCTTAATAATTTTGAATGTTTTGGCTGGGAAACTGGAGACTTATATTTATAAATAGTCATACAAATGGAAAAACTGTTTTTTAAAAATAAATTAAGAGAAGTCTCTATCAGAATACTATTTCTCTTGTTGCTGCCGGTTATTTTTCTAATAGCTAACTGTACCGGGTCAGCTGACAAATTTAATTCTCTTCCCGGAGGTGATGATCTCTCAATAATTAAGAGGGTGAAAACACTGAGTGATACAAACCAGCAATATCATCTTTATCTGCCTTCTGATTACGATCAGTCAAAGCATTATCCACTGATCCTTGCTTTTGATCCACATGGTGATGGTTTACTCCCGGTTAAACTGGTGCAAAAATATGCCGAGAAGTATGGTTATATTGTAGCAGGTTCCGATAACAGTGCGAATGGCATATCAAATCTGCAGTATGTGTTACAATCTCTGTATAATGATGTTACTACCCGGTATGCTGTTGATAAAAACCGGATGTATACACTAGGATTCTCCGGTGGGGCCAGGGTTGCCGGATTGATGGCCCTTTACTTCCCCGGGGTAAAAGGAGTTGCCGGCGCAGGTGCCGGGTTTCAGGGGAATGGTGATGTCTCCGGAAAGAAGTTTACCTATATTGGTTTTTGCGGCACAAAGGATTTTAATTACCCGGAAATGCTTGCTTCAAGAATGGCACTTAGCAAGGCAGGTATTGATAATACCCTGTTTACGTTTGAAGGCAATCATGCATGGCCCTCCGATACATTATTGGAGGAGGCTTTTCTATGGTTCAGGATAAAGGACATGAAAAACGGGATAATAAAAAGTGATCACTCATTTGTTAAATATGTAAAACAACAATTGGATAAAGATATCCGGTATACAAAGGACAATCCTCTCAGGCAGGCTGAATCATTCCAACATGCAATTGCTTTTCTTGATGGGCTGGAGAATACTGATGCCTATAAAAAACAGTTAAACGAACTTGAACAAAAAGTTGTATTTCGTCAGCAATTCAGGAAGGCCAACAGGCTATTGCAACTTGAACAGGAACTCAGGGAACAGTATTTTACAAAAATTAGAACAGCCGATACAACCTGGTGGAAAAATGAAGTACAGAGTCTGAGATCGAAGATCGAATCTGAAAAAGATCCTTTAAAACTTGCCATGTATCAACGAACAATAAATTATCTGAGTATTATTTCATATAGTTTCTCTTCAAGGGCACTCAGCGAAGGAAATTATAACCAGGCTGACAGATTTCTGACAATTTACAGGATTGTTGATCCGAAAAATCCCGATCAGCTTTATATGAATGCCAAATTAAATTATCATAATGGCTACAAAGAACAGACTTTGAGACTTATCCGACAAGCTTTATCGAATGGATTTACTGATAAATCCAAAATTGCAAAAGATTTTCCTGACCTTGATCTGAACAAACTTTGAAGATTGTACGTATTTGTTAGTATTTTCTGCTTTTTTTGCAATCTGTTTTTTGCAAATTTGTGACAGACAAAAGAGACTTTTATTAATGAGCGTTGGTACCTTAACAAATATAAAACGGCTTTGCTTTATGGCATTTTTCCCGGTGCTATCCCTCAATGCACAGGTGTCAGGAAATTATGCCTCTCCAACGGAAAGCAATGAAATTATTGAAAGGATTGACAGTCTGATGAATCTGGATATATTCTCAGAGACTTTAGCTGTTTCAGATCAACAATCCGGAATTACTTTAACAACTGCAGATTCGGTTCCTGTCTATCCTGATATGTTTTATGAATTCAAACTGGAAAGATTAAACAGATTAACGCCTGTTGAACTTTTTTTTAATGAGGATGTAAAAAAGTATATTAATATTTTCCTTGTTGAGCGACGTGAAGAAATGGCCCGAGTTATCGGATTAAGCGAATTGTATTTTCCTTTGTTTGAAGAATATCTTGATCGTGCGGGATTGCCGCTGGAATTGAAATACCTACCCATTGTGGAATCGGGCCTCAATCCGTTAGCAAAATCTTCTTCAGGAGCTGTAGGGCTATGGCAGTTTTTGCTGAATGCCGGCAAGATGTTCGACCTGGAGATTAACTCGTATATTGATCAGCGAAGCGATCCTTATTTATCTACCAAAGCAGCCTGCCGGTATTTGAATTATTTGTATAATGTTTTTGGCGACTGGCAACTTGTGCTGGCCGCTTATAATGGTGGCCCGGGTGTTGTGCGGAATGCTATTGAACGTTCAGGCGGCAAAACTACCTACCTTGAGCTGCGCGACTATTTACCGGAACAGACCCGTAATTATGTTCCGGCTTTTATTGCAGTCAATTATGTAATGAACTATTACAAATTACATAATATTCATCCTGTTAAAGCTGATTTCACATTCCGGGATATTGATACATTAATGGTAAGGCATAGTCTTTCGCTGGTTCAGGTCGCTTCAGGCCTGAATATTTCCTATGATGAAATACGGTTTTTAAATCCGGCCTATAAGACCGGTTACATACCGGAAATGGATAAACCCGCTGTTTTGGTGCTTCCTAAAGAAAAAATTCCTGAATTTCTCAGCCAACAGGATAAACTCGCCTCCTCCAAACCAGAGGAATATAATTATTTTACCATGCTTGACAACGCAGGATCAATTGCCAACAGAATTAAAATTACACATACGGTGCAGGCAGGAGATTTTTTCCATAAAATAGCCATGGAATATAATTGTACCATGGAAAATATTAAAGCCTGGAATCATTTAACGGATAATAATCTTTTCCCCGGTCAGAAACTGGACATCTGGGTGACTCCTGAAGAATACAGAAAATTGTCTTCGCGAAAGAACCGGTCGCAATAAACCACTCAGGAAATAAAACAATGTTCATTGCAAAATGATAACCATTTTTACATCGAAAAAGGCAAAATTGTCAAAAAAAATGGTGATATTTATAATCATACCCTTCGGGATGTTGTTAATTAAATCAAGATATCTATCTAAAAAAACCTGAGAGAATGAAGAATCGAATAGTTTATTTTTATGCTGCTTTAATAGTTCTTACTACATTGTTCATGGTAGGCTGTAACAGCAGTAATACGCCTACTTTACCTACTGTTTCCGGTAAAGCTGGTGAAGTTATTGTAGTAATGGACAAAACGCGTTGGGAGGGAGAGATTGGCGATCTTCTCCGGAATGACCTGGCAAAGGAAATGATAGCGCTTCCTCAGCCTGAACCAATGTTCGATCTGATCAATATTACTCCGGCTGCATTTGGAAAAATTTTCAAAAGTCATCGCAACATTATCATTGTTAAAATTGATCCCCAGTTCAAAGAGTCAAAAATTCTTGTACAAAAGGATGTTTATGCTAAACCGCAATATATATTTAATCTAATTGCCCCTAACGATCAGGCTTTTAAAGAGCTTTTAAAGTCTCAGGGAGACAAGCTTCTGGAGATGTTAAAAAATTCTGAACGAAAAAGATTAATGGATCTTTACCGGAGAATCAGAGACAACTCAATTTATTCAACCCTTGAAAAGCATCATCATCTGACCCTTTCTGTTCCCAGAGGATACAGTCTGGATGTAGACACCAGTAATTTTGTATGGATTTCAAATGAAACCCCACTTACCAGTCAGGGAATATTGATCTATACATATCCTTACAGGGATACTTCTGATTTTAACGTTAAAAATCTGATTCGTGAACGCAATAGATTTCTAAAAAAATATGTTCCGGGACCTACGAAAGGTTCTTATATGGCCACCGAAAGTCAGTTTCATACAGTTTCAAAGGCATTTATGTATAACGGGCGATACTTTAAAGAGCTGAGAGGACTTTGGCGTACCGAAAATGCTTTCATGGGCGGACCTTTTATCAGTTTATCCACTGTAGATCAAAAAAGAAACCGGATTGTAACTGTTGAAGGATTTGTATATGCTCCCAGAAATGAAAAAAGGCCGTTGTTACGACAGGTTGAAGCCATTATTTATTCTCTTCAGTTTCCTGATGAAGATAAAAACGGGAAGTCTTCAAAATGAGTAGTAATATTCTGAAGCATTTTGATCTCGATTGGATTACAAAACAACCAGTAGTATTGGAAAAAATTAAGAGCCAGGTTGAGCGGGATTTTCGCTCATTTGGTCTTGTTTTGCCTTTCACTGCAGAGGCATCGCTGAGTATCAGAATTCTTCATGATGAATTATCAGGACAGCTGCATCAGATCATGCAATCGCGTCCCGGCATCCTGCAGGGATTGTATTATCATATTGATCTGGAAGAAAAGGCTGTAAGAGAAATTGCTGCATATGCAGGAGATCCTGCCCCTTATATCTCCGAACTTATTATTCAGCGTGAAATGCTTAAGGTCCTTTCTAAAATTTATTATAGCGGCGATAAAAGGTTTTTGAAAGAGTAAGCATATGGTGGAAAATTGAATTCTGTTTTGTCGGGATTTTGTTAACTTTACAGGCTAACCCACTGCGGTTATATAATGCTGTATTTTCCCGGAAATATAGCGTTCTGTTGTTTATTACGTTAATTAATGGCTTATAAAGTTCTGTCTGTTAAGCTGTATTTGTCAAGTTAAGGTTTATACAAAAAAGATTGACAGCAATTAATTTAACGAGAATATGCAGGGAATATACAACCAATAAATTTGCAGTGGATGATAAGTATAGGATATTAAAAAAATCGTTTTTATGAAGTTTCATGTTGATAAATCAGCAATTGCACCAACTGACGCAAATATTGTTCTAACGGGAAACAGGGAAAGCAATTTTGCTACTCCTTATCTTTCTGACAAAGAACTTGAATATGTGAATGAATGCATCAGCAGGAAAGACTCTCTGATACAAATAAATCAGTATCATCGTTGGATCTTTGTGGCTGTAGCAGAAGAAAAAAGTACTGCCCATCAGACGCTCGAAGAATATCGTAAAGTAGCAGCCAAACTCATCGGTACTATCAATAATCAGAAAATAGAAAAGATTTATTTGTATAATGTAGATCAGGACAGGACAAATCTGCTTGCATTTGCTGAAGGGATGGCACTAAATAACTATCAGTTCCTTAAGTATTATTCTGACAGCGAAAAAAAGAAGAACAGTTTGTCAGCTATCGTTCTCGGTAATGGGGAGATGGAAGAAACGGAGACGCAGTTGTTACAATCTCTTACTGATGCAGTTTATCATACCAGGGACATGGTTAATGAACCTGTTTCCTTTATGAATGCTGAACAATTGGCATCGACTTTTGAAAAAATGGGTAAAGAGGCAGGATTCACTGTCGAAGTTTTCAATAAAAAGAAAATCGAAAGTTTAAAAATGGGTGGATTACTGGCCGTAAACAAAGGGAGTATTGATCCGCCTACTTTTACTGTAATGGAGTGGAAACCCGAAGCCGCCAGAAACACGCAGCCTTTAGTGTTGGTGGGTAAGGGAGTCGTTTACGATACCGGAGGTCTTAGTCTCAAACCTACCCATGACAGTATGGATTATATGAAATGTGATATGTCCGGAGGGGCAACAGTGGCGGGTACAATGTATGCAATAGCCCGTGCCGGTTTACCGGTTCATGTTGTAGGACTGGTTCCGGCTACTGACAACCGGCCGGATGGTAACGCCTATGCTCCCGGAGATGTGATCAGGATGTACGACGGGACTACCGTAGAAGTATTGAATACTGATGCGGAAGGAAGGCTGATCCTGGCCGATGCGCTGGGTTATGCAAAACATTATAATCCTTCTCTGGTTATTGACCTGGCTACCCTTACAGGTTCCGCTGCCATGGCCATAGGGCACTATGGTATTGTGGGTATGGGGAATGTACAACCTTCAATAATGGAAGTGCTTAAAAAGAGTGGTGATCAGGTGTATGAGAGAATAGCTGAGTTTCCCTTCTGGGATGAGTTTAGCGATTTACTGAAATCGGACATTGCTGATCTTAAAAATATTGGTGGTCGGATCGCCGGTTCCATTACTGCAGGTAAATTTCTTGAACATTTTACTGATTATCCGTATATTCACCTCGATATTGCCGGTCCGGCCTTTCTTAAAACGGAAGATAGTTACCGCGGCAAAGGAGGTACCGGAACAGGTGTAAGGCTGCTTTTTGATTTTATTAAAAACATGGCCTGACAAAGTTCCGGGATAATTAGTTACATCAAAATAATGAAGAATATCTATGGACGATAAAATAACAGTTGGCATAACCCATGGCGATATCAATGGTATCAGTTATGAAGTGATTTTACAGACACTGGTTGATAACCGGCTTTTTGATTTTTGTACACCGATTTTGTATGGTTCCGCAAAAGTTGCAGCCTATCATCGCAAAGCATTAAACATCGGTAATTTCAGTCTTAATTCAATAAAAAATCCGGAAGAGGCTAATCCAAAACGGGCAAACCTGATCAATTGTGTTGATGATAATGTACGGGTTGAACTGGGTAAATCCACTCATATGGCAGGCGAAGCTTCGTTGCAGGCATTGATGGAGGGAGTTAAGCATCTTAAAGAAGGCAGGATTGATGTGATGGTTACGGCTCCCATAGACAAGCACAATATTCAGTCAAAAGAATTCACCTTTCCCGGACATACCGAGTATTTTCAACAGCAGTTTGAATCACCGGAAGTACTGATGCTCATGGTGAGCGAATTGATGAAGGTGGGCGTAGTTACCGGACATGTGCCGCTGGAAGAAGTACCCGGACTGATAACCAGTGAGGCAATCATGAACAAACTGAAAGTGCTGAACCGGTCCTTAATTGAGGATTTTGCTGTTCGTAAGCCAAAAATTGCAGTACTGGGACTGAATCCCCATGCGGGAGATAATGGTTTGCTCGGAAAACAGGATATGGAAATTATTTTGCCTGTTCTTAATGAAGCCCGGGAAAATGGAATCTTTGCGTTTGGACCTTATCCGGCTGATGGATTTTTCGGAGCCGGCAGCTACAAAAAGTTTGACGCTGTACTTGCTATGTATCATGACCAGGGGTTGATTCCTTTTAAAGCACTGGATTTTGGAGGTGGAGTTAATTTTACTGCCGGGCTGCCGGTTGTAAGAACATCTCCGGCTCATGGTACTGCTTATGAACTTGCAGGTAAGGGAGAGGCTTCGGATGAATCATTCCGGCATGCAGTTTATCTGGCCTGCGATATTTACCGCAACCGGCAACAATATGCTGAGCTGACCAAGGATCCACTTACTCCTGTACAGAACGACGGAACCAGTGAAGGGGAATAATTTCTATTCTATTTTATTTCTACTCTGGCAATTATCAAAAAGGAACCCTGAAACTGTCAGAGAAATGATAAATGCAGGTACGGAAAGTCTTTTTATCTTACACTGATCCATTTTCATGGCAATAAAATTAAAATTCAACAATTATTCCAAGAGTTGGCAGTACCGTTCCGGCTCCATCACTTTGTATGGTTCTTAACTTGTAACGCTGCTGGTTATAAGGTGCATCCGGATTGAGGATAACTACCTGACCGTTTTTGTCTTCACTGGACAGTCTGCTTGGTTCATCTGCTTTAAAATTATACAGATTCTGAATATCTACATAAAAGTTTAAAGACCATTTATTAAAGAAATATTCTTTGTCTATTCGCACATCAAGCTGATGAAAAGCATTTAACCGGTACTGATTAAACATGCTGTAATCAAGAAAGCCTCTTCCCTGAGAATCCCAGGCAGCACGGATGCTCGACTTTCCCAGATCATAAGGGGTATAGGGAGCACCGCCAACAAAACGCCATTTAAAGCCAACATTCCAGTTATTCTTGAAATTACGGGTAGCCGTGAGGTTGATTATGTGTCTGTTATCCCATGAAGTGGGAATGTATTGATCCGTAGGCTTCAGGTTTTGATCCATTTCTTTAAATTCACTGCGAACAAGTGTATATGAGAAAATAACGTTAAATCCCAGTAAATCACGACTGCGTCCCAGTAATTCCAAACCGTAAGCCCTGCCTTTGGAAATACTTAATACTTCTTCATCACCAAAAGTTCCAAAATCAGCTCCTTTGCTGGCTAGTGATATTGAGTCGGTTACTGAGAAGGGATAGTGGAGATAATGTTTGTAGAATCCCTCGAGTGTAATGCGGGATTTATCGTTCGGTCTGTATTCAAGACCTGCAACCAAATGATCCGCAGAAATATACCTGAGGTCATTTTCTTTGTTTATCAGTATTCCCTGATTATTTTTGTATCCTAATGAAGTGTATGGAGGACGCTGATAATACCTTCCTGTATTAAAGTTGATAAAATATTTTTCAGTCAGCGCCCAGGAGGCAGAGAAACGTGGAGACAACTGTTTTAGCATATTACTCATGGACGAAGAATAATCATTGGCATCAGCCCGCAAGCCCAGCGAAAGCGTTAGCCTTTCGTTAAAATAATTATGACTTACCTGTCCAAACAGGCTCCAGCTAATCAGGCCAAGCCTGGAGGAATAATCAACTGGTATCTCCTGGTTATTTAAGAAAGCAAGCCGATAAGTGCTGTTGTAATATTCTCCGTATTGTACACCGGTTCCGGCATTAAAGTCATATCCTCCTGAAGACGTCCAGTTGCGCTCGTACCTGAACTTGTTTTCTGTTTCTGTTGAATAATAGTCGAGCAACTTGATGGAATCTTCATTGTTATTTCTGTATTTGTAGGCCCGGTTATTCAGGTAATTGCGACTCAGTACCCAGGTATCATAGCCATTTTCCCTGAAATGTTTATAAACTCCTCCGATTGTATAATTCCATTGCTCATTCACAGGGAGGTAATTCAAAATATAACGCTGATCTTCTGTTTTATTGGCTTTCAGGTTTAATGCAAACTGGTCAATAGCTCCTAAGCCAATCAGTGTAAATTCATTTTTTTCATTAATCCTCGTTCTTGTTTTAAACTGAAAATCATTATAAGTAGGTAAAAATGGAAGGCCTATGGCGGCAAAAAGGAATTGCAGATAAGATCTTCTGGCTGAAAGAATGAAGGTTGTATTATCAGTGACAGGACCGTCGAGCGTCAGGGCGAGATCAGAAGCGCCAACAGCTCCTTTAAAACGAAGTTTATCCTTGTTTCCGTCAATCTGCCTCATGTCGAGTACCGAGCTTAGCGCGTTGCCCCTGTCGGCAGGGAATGCGCCGGAATAGAAATTTACTTCCCTGATAAAATCAACATTAATTATACCCACTGGTCCTCCTGAGGCTCCCTGGGTGGCAAAGTGATTCAGGTTTGGTATTTCTACGCCATCCAGGTAAAAACGATTTTCACTGGCTCCTCCTCCGCGCACGATTATATCATTCCGGTAGGCCGGGGTGGAAGCTACACCAGGAAATGATTGAATAACCTTACTGATATCGCGGTTCCCGCCAGGGTTTTTCTCTATCTCCTTAATCCCGATCCGGCGCAGGGAAACCGGACTGTCGGTGCTGCGCCGGAACGGACTGGCCTCAATTTTTACTTCCTCGAGCGCAACATTGCTCTCCTGCAGAGGTATTTCAATAAATACTTTTTTAGCATTGGTTACCTGGATCTGCTCTGAGATATAGGTCTTAAATCCAACAGAAGATATCCTCAGTTCAACAAATCCCGGCTTAAGTCCGGTGAATGTAAATTTTCCGTTCAGGTCGCTTACAGAACCTGTGTTTGTACCCCAAATCACGATATTCGCAAAAGGTACCGGTTCATTATTATTCGCGTTGTAAATTCTGCCTTCAATGCTTCCCTGGTAATTCCCCTGTCCTTTAATCACAAAGGTAGTAAGCAGAATTAAGATTCCTGAAGTATATAATAGCCTAATATAGAAGGATATATTCATATTTATTCCGAAATAATGGTTGTATTAACTATTTCCGGTATAAACAATTAAAATATTCATAATGTTTAACGAAATATAAAAAAAGTTAAACATATTTGTGTTGTTTTTGAAAAGGTTGATTTTATTGTAAAATTTCAGAGAAAAAATCCTTTTCTTTTTGTAGCTGAATTTCAGGGAAACGGGATTCTAATTTACGTATTTTTCCCAGATGAGTTTTTGCAAACTTTTTATAGCTCACAGCTTCTTTGTTAAAGGGTCTATGGTGAGTGGCTGTGATAATTTTTTGTACTTCCCCGGTCAGTTCCCTGGTTTGTTGATCAAGAAAAACTTCAAAAAACTGACTGGTGATGTATTTTACTGCTGTTGAATTTGGGTGGACCATATCTTCATCATAAAAGCGATAGTCTCTCAATTCATCAAGTAAAATTTCATAAGCCGGAAAATATATGGTGTCTTTTAACTGATTGATAAGATATTCGGTTGCAAGTAAAAGTGTTGATTTACTGATTTGGTTACCATGCGCCCCGTCTTTCAGGTGCCTGACCGGGCTGATGGTAAAAACCAGGATAATTTCAGGATTTACTGCTTTCAGCATGTGGTAGAGTGCTTCATATTCATCTGTAATTTGTTTTACCGTAAGCAATTCCCTGTTGAATTCGGCGGCTGGTATTTTATGACAGTTATTTACAATTTCATTTGTTGATTTCTTAATATACACCCAGGCAGTACCAAAAGTGAGAAAAAGAAACCTGGCCTGTTTTAATTGTTCGCTGGCAGCCAGAAAAGATGAATTTATCTGCTGCAGGCACATTTCACTCGTTGGAGCGGAAAAACGGCTGTGGTGGTCAAAACTAAACCAGCGTTCATTGATATATTCCAGTTCACGCTCCTCATAGGGTTTCCCGGAGATCAGTCGAAAAATATTTTTACCTGATGAGGCTGGATTGTAAGTGGTTCCAAATGGGTTTACTAGCAATGGAAATTTCAGTTCAGTAAGTTTACTTCCCAGATTTTCAGTAAAACAAGAACCCATAAAAAGGCTGGGTGTATTGTATGTTAATTTATCCGGATTTGGAGAAAGTGCTGTTACAGTTCTAAAAATATCCATTATTGCTCATTTTTGTGGATTTTTCTTGTATAACCTCTTCGAGCCAGTGATGGATAAAACGAAAAACCTTGTCATTCTCAGTTTCGTTATGTAGTTCATGAAACATACCTTCCCATAATTTAAACGTGGTTTTTTTGCTCGTGTTTTCAACAAAAATCTGACTGGCCAGATGGGAAGTAATTTTATCTTTGCTGCCATGCATGAGTAAAAATGGTATGTTTATCTTGTAAATACTTTTCAAAGCAAATTTTGCAGCATTATTTACTTCTAAAAACAAATGTACAGAAATACGATTGTGTACCAGTGGATCATCTTTGTATGTTTTAACAACATGCTCATCATGAGTAAGATGTTTTGGCGACAGACCATTGGATTGTGTAAGAGAAGGGAAAATTCGGTCAATAATCTTTGCAGCTAAAATTTGTATTTTGGGAGGTTTACGGGCAAGTTTCAGCCACGGTGAAGTGACAATTAATGCTGCGAATTTTCTTGTTGTGTTCCTCATTACATAGTTTATGGCAAGATTACCCCCAAGACTGTGACCGTAGAGGATAACAGGAATTTCAGGGAATAATGCTGCCGACTTTCTGTTTAACAGTGTTATGTCGTTCATTAATTTCTTATAATTTGCAGCATGCCCTTTTTTGCCCCCGCTCTTTCCGTGTCCGCGATAATCAATTGAAACCACGGCATAACCTTCTTCTGTAAATCTAGTGGCCCAATGTTCATAGCGGCTACTGTGTTCGCCTAAACCATGAATCAGGTTAATAATAGCCACCGGCTCAGTATCCGGTTGCCAGCATTGACCATATATTGTTGTTCTGTCTTTTGCTTTCCACAAATATTCGTTATGCACCATATCCATTCATTGCCAAAAAGTCATGTAAAATAAAAGTAAAAAAAGTTTTTTAAAATTGTGCTCTGCTAAAGATATATATTTAAATTATAACCAAATTACGAATGGATAATATACCTTTTTATCATGCAACAAATTATTTCCATAACAACGCATAACCAAAATGGTCTTTATGACATTACCGAACAGGTAAAAGAAGTATTGGTTAAAAGCGGTATTAAAAGCGGTATCGTCAATGTATATGCACAGGGAGCTACTGCTGCCATAATGATACAGGAAAACTGGGATGAATCAGTTCAGCATGATGTTGTTACCCTTTTCCGGAAACTCGTTCCGGCAGGTGTTTGGGAACATGATGCCCAGGATAACAATGGTGATTCGCATCTTAAGGCAGGGATTGTTGGTCCCTCCGAGACGATTCCTGTTATTGACGGCAAAATGGGCCTGTCTACCTGGCAAAATATCTTTTTCTGTGAATTTGACGGACCTCGACAACAGAGGAACATTGCAGTTACGGTTATTCCTTGTTAATTCTTTTCTTCAGGAATCAGCCTGCTGGTCGTTTTGGTTCTCCTGAAGTGTGTTTAGCGTCATCTTTAATTTTTTATATCCTGCGCGTTGAACCGCTGAATTTTTGAAGACCTTTTTGAAAGTTTGCTTTTCCATGTTATACCAGTCACCGGCAGACAAATTCAGGAGGTCATCAGAGGCTTCCAGTTCCTTAATTTCATGTGGTTTTGCCGAGCTGTTCCAGGGGCATACATCCTGACAAATATCGCAGCCAAATGCACGTTCATGTAAATGAGGTTTTATTTCACTGTCGATTTCATCATGGAGTTCAATGGTTTGGTAGGAGAGACATTTGGTACCATCAATCTGCCTGGGTGAAATTATTGCTGTTGTGGGACAGGCGTCAATACATTTCCTGCAATTTCCGCAATAATCTTTTACAGTTTCTGTATTATACTTAAGCGGCAGGTCGATAATTAATTCTCCGATAAATACAAAGGAACCAATAACGGGATGAATAAGATTGGCATTCTTGCCGATCCACCCGAGACCTGCCTTTACTGCCCATGCTCTGTCAAGTACCGGAGCTGAATCAACAAATGGTCGTCCCGTGGTGCCTGGTGCTTCTTCCCGGATAAAATTCAGAAGTTCTTTTAAACGGTCTTTGATCACAAAATGATAATCGGTACCATAGGCATATTTGCTTAAGACGGGGATGCCTTCATTCGAGGGAGTGCGTGAACGTCTGGGAAAATAATTCATAATAACTGAAACCACCGACTGCGCACCTTTCACAAGTTTTCGTGGGTCCGTGCGTTTTTCCCGGTGGTTCTCCATGTATCCCATTTTCCCGTGATACTCAGCCTGAAGCCATTTTTCAAGTCTCATGGCATCCTCTTCCAGATATTCTGCACGGGCTATACCACAGGCATCAAACCCAAGCGCAAAGGCTTTGGCTTTTATTCTTTCAGTAAGATCTTCAGGAGTACTCATATTTGGGCTGCATTTTCCCTGCAGACAAAGTTACAGGAATAAATCCTGCGGATATAAAGGGATATTACATAAAGCCAAGCTCAAGCATGGCTTCTTCACTCATCATGTCTTTGTTCCAGGGTGGATCAAAAACAAGAATAACATCTACATCCTTAACTCCTTCCAGGTTTTTGATCTTTTCATGAACCTCTGCCAGCAGCTCATCTGCCATCGGACAGTTTGGTGCAGTGAGGGTCATCTTGATCTTTACTTTGCTGTCATCATCAATATCTACATTATAAATGAGTCCTAAGTCGTAGACATTTACAGGTATCTCGGGATCGTAAATGTTTTTCAGGATCTTTACTATCTGGGTTTCAAGTTGAAATATATTGTTGTTTTCCATAACTGACTGTTTTATAGGTATTAAACAATCCTGATGTTTACAGGTTTAAATCTGTTCCTTTTTATTTTTTGCGTTATAGGCAAGTGCGTAAAGTTTCATTTGCTTAACCATTGATAGCAAACCATTTGAACGTGTTGGCGACAGATTTTGCTTAAGGCCTATCCTGTCAATAAAATAAAGATCAACGTTCATGATTTCTTCGGGAGGACGATTATCCAGCACCCGGATCAGCAGGGCAATAATTCCTTTGGTAATGATGGCATCGCTGTCGGCTGTAAATCTGATTTTGCCGTTCTCCATGCCAGCATGGAGCCAAACCTTGCTCTGGCAACCACTGATCAGGTATTCATTGGTTTTGAATTTGGGATCAATGGCAGGCAGATCTTTACTGAGTTCAATAAGATAATTGTATTTATCCATCCAGTCAGTAAAAATCTCAAATTCTTCAATAATTGTATCCTGAACTTCATTTAAAGTCATAACATATAACCTTTTATCCTAACATTTCTTTCACTTTCGCTAATGCTTCCAACAGACGATCAACTTCCTCCGTGGTATTGTAAAACGCCAGAGAGGCCCTGATTGTTCCGGAAATTCCAAATTGTTGCATGATGGGTTGGGTGCAATGTGTGCCAGTTCTTACAGCAATACCCATTTTATCAAGCAGCATGCCTGCATCATACTGGTGAATGTTTCCCAACAGGAAGGAAAAAATAGCTATTTTTTCTTTTGCAGTGCCAAAAATCCTGATGCCTTCAACAGCAGAAAGTTTTTGGTTTGCATAACTGAACAGTTTTTGCTCCCACTCATGAATTTCTGAAATTCCGGTTTCTTTGAGATAGTCGATAGCAGTTCCCAGCCCAATGGCTCCAATATAATTTGTGGTTCCTGCCTCAAATTTCAATGGTAATTCATTGTAGGTTGTCTTTTCGAGTGTAACCGTATCCACCATGTCTCCGCCACCCTGATAGGGGGGGAGCTCATTCAACCATTTTTCTTTTCCGTAAAGGACTCCGATTCCGGTGGGGCCATAGATTTTGTGACCTGAAAAAACATAAAATTCGCAGTCCAGATCCTGAACATCAACGTTTAGATGCTGGATTGCCTGTGCACCATCAACCAGTACAGGAATATCATTCTCGTGAGCAATCCTGATAATGGATTTTACATCATTAATGGTTCCTAATGTATTGGAAACCTGAGTTACAGCTATCAGTTTTGTTTTGTCAGAGAGAAGTGGCAGCAATTCTTCCTGTTTCAGTTCTCCGTTTTCATTAAAAGGAATTACTTTGAGTCTGGCGCCTTTCCGTTCACAAAGCATCTGCCAGGGTACAATATTGGCATGATGTTCCATGGCTGTAATCACAATCTCGTCTCCTTCCTTCACATACTTCTCACCAAAAGAGAAAGCTACCGCGTTGATTGACCCGGTGGCTCCCGATGTAAAGATTATCTCATGCGCATGACGGGCATTGATAAAAGCTCTGATATTTTCACGGGCCGCCTCATAAGCCTCAGTGGCCTGCTCACTCAAATAGTGTATACCACGATGTATACTGCTGTTTGTACTGGCATGCAGCTCGTTTATTTTGTCAATAACAGCACGCGGCTTTTGGGTTGTGGCGCCATTGTCAAAATAGACAAGCGGTTTTCCATATACCTGCTGGGAGAGAATTGGAAAATCGTTCCGGATTTTTGTTATATCTAAACTCAATGATCAAATCTGTTTTATTGAAAATTAAACTGCAAAGATAATAAATCCTGTTGCAGTATGGTGATCATCCGCAATTGATGGAGCAGTTGTTACATCGTGATAATTCGCCGCGTAACCTTTTATTCACCAGGTCGTCAATTCGCTCTTTTAATGGCGCTACCTTAATTTTTCCGATCACCTCGTTGGCAAAAGCATACATCATCAGTAAACGGGCTTCTCTAAAGCTGATACCCCGTGAGCGTAAATAGAAAAGTGCGTTCTCGTCAATCTGTCCCACTGTTGCACCATGACTACATTTTACATCATCAGCGTAAATTTCAAGCTGCGGTTTGGTATGCATTTTTGCATCTTTTGTAAGCAACAAATTATTATTGCGCTGATAGGCCATTGTTTGCTGGGCATCTGGCCATACATGGATTTTACCATTAAAGGCCCCAATACTGTTTTCATCCAGCACGCCCTTGTACAGTTGGTTACTGGTACAATGCGGACTCATGTGTTCAACAAGTGTATAACTGTCTGTATGCTGCTTTTCGTCAAGAAGGAAAAGACCGAATGAATTATTTTCACATCCTTCTCCCTTCAATTTTACATGTAAATTATTGCGAACCAGTCCGCCGTGCAACGTAACAACATTATTGGTAACCCTGCTGTTTGCTGATTGACTTACAGCGGTGCTTGACAAATGGGCGCAATCGTTGTGCTCATTTTGAATATTAGTAATATCAACAGATGCATTGCTCCTGGCTACGATTTCTGTTACTGAATTAGTAAGATATTCTCTGGGAGAAAGAGAGTGATCGCAAATTACAAAATCTAACTGGCTGTTTTCCTCAGCAACGATCAGGTTACGCTGTTGTACAAACTGATCTTCATCTGACAGCAGTATGTTGATCACCTGAATCGGTTTGTCAGAGACCGCATTGCGTGGTGCATATACAAACAATCCGTCGCGTGCGAAGGCAGTGTTTAATGCAATCAAACCGTTTTTCTCATAATCGGCTTCACGGGAATAGAATGTTTTTACCAGTTCAGGAAAACGGCGGGTAGCTTCAGTGAAACTGCCTGCTAATATGCCACCCGGAAATTCAATAATCGGATTTTCCCTGTCATAATAATGCCCGTTAACAAATACAATCACATGCGTATCCAATTCCGGAACATCGCACTTAAATAAATCTTCCATCCCGAATTTTACATTTCGCGGATGCAGGTATTTCTTAAGGTCTTTTTTAAAATAGGGTTCCAGGTTGGTGTATTTGTAATCTTCGGAACGGAAAACGGGAATACCGTTTGTTTTGAAGGCATCAATTGCTTTTCTGCGAATCCTGTTAATAAATTCAGGAGAGTTTTCAGTTAAAAATTCTTCCTGCTCATTAAACAGTTCGATAAATTGCTCATTGATGTTTATATCTTGAGTTAATACGCTCATAAATTAAAATTTAATCAGATCATTCACTCGGTTACAACTCCGCCATTTCTTTTTTTATCCAGTCATATCCTTTCTCTTCCAGCTCCAGGGCCAGTTCTTTACCTGCGGATTTCACAATACGGCCATTGTAAAGCACGTGAACGAAATCCGGCACTATATATTCAAGTAATCGCTGGTAGTGCGTAATTACTATGGTTGCGTTTTCAGGAGACCTGAGCTTATTTACTCCATTGGCCACAATACGTAATGCATCAATATCGAGTCCTGAATCTGTTTCATCGAGGATGGCAAGAGCGGGCTGGAGCATGGCCAGTTGAAATATTTCATTTTTCTTCTTTTCTCCACCGGAAAATCCCTCATTCACTGAGCGATTGGTGAGGTTGGTGCCGATTTCCACCAGTTCTTTTTTCTCCTTCATCAGTTTAAGGAATTCAGCCGGGCTGAGCGGATCAAGACCTTTATATTTTCTTGTTTCATTTATGGCTGTCTTCATGAAATTCACCATACTTACTCCGGGAATTTCTACAGGATACTGGAACCCCAGAAATAATCCTTCTCTGGCACGATCTTCAGGAGCGAGATCCAGCAGGTTTTTTCCTCTGAAAAATGCTTCTCCACCGGTAACTGTATACATGTCCCTTCCTGCAAGGGCCCCGGCGAGGGTGCTTTTGCCGGATCCGTTGGGACCCATTATTGCATGAACTTCACCTGCCTTTACATGCAGGCTGATACCTTTCAGGATTTCTCTGTCTTCAACAGATACTTTTAAATTTCTAATGTCTAACATTTATATAAATTTTTAGCGGGTCCTGTAACCCGAAAATATTCTTTGAATTATATTTTTTAATAATGATATTTTATCCTACGCTGCCTTCAAGCGATATTTGCAACAGCTTTTGTGCTTCAACTGCAAACTCCATTGGCAACTGATTAAGCACTTCTTTGGCATATCCGTTTACAATCAGTCCGATAGCATCTTCGGTTTCGATACCTCTCTGATTGCAGTAAAAAATCTGGTCTTCACCTATTTTTGAAGTAGTTGCTTCATGTTCAACAACTGCTGTATCGTTGTCAACCTCAATATAGGGGAAAGTGTGTGCACCGCATCTGTCACCCAGCAGGAGTGAATCGCATTGCGAAAAATTACGCGCATTATCTGCATTTTTCATCACTTTAACCAGCCCCCTGTAACTGTTTTGACTTTTGCCGGCAGATATTCCCTTTGATACTATCGTGCTGCGGGAATTTTTTCCTATATGGATCATCTTGGTGCCGGTGTCAGCCTGCTGATGGTTATTGGTAACTGCTACTGAATAAAATTCAGCAGTTGTATTATTTCCCCGCAGAATACAACTTGGATATTTCCAGGTAATCGCAGACCCGGTTTCTACCTGTGTCCAGGATATTTTTGAGTTATCTCCCTTGCACATACCACGTTTGGTTACAAAATTGTACACCCCGCCTTTCCCGTTCTTATCTCCCGGGTACCAGTTCTGTACAGTGCTGTATTTAACGTTGGCACGATCGAGGGCTATAATTTCTACAATAGCTGCATGTAGCTGATTGGTGTCCCGCTGCGGCGCTGTACAACCTTCTAAATAGCTTACAGAACTGTCTTCTTCTGCAATAATCAGTGTCCGTTCAAACTGACCGGTATTAGCCGCGTTGATACGGAAATACGTTGATAACTCCATAGGGCATTTTACCCCTTTCGGAATGTAACAGAATGAGCCATCACTGAAGACTGCTGAATTAAGAGATGCAAAGTAGTTGTCGGTATAGGGAACAATAGATCCCATGTATTTCTTTACCAGGTCAGGATGATTCTGAACTGCTTCACTGAATGAACAGAAAATGATACCGAGTTCAGCAAGGGTTTTCTTAAAAGTAGTGGTAACTGAAATACTGTCCATAACAGCATCAACTGCCACACCGGCAAGTTTCTTTTGCTCATCCAGCGGTATACCCAGCTTGTCAAAAGTAGCTTTTAGTTCCGGGTCTACTTCATCCAGACTGTTCAGTTTAACCTTTTGCTTAGGGGCTGCATAATAGATAATATCCTGATAATTTATCTCGGGAATTTTCAGATGAGCCCATTGGGGCATTTTCATTTTCTGCCAGTGCCTGTATGCTTTCAACCTGAATTCCAATAAAAACTCAGGCTCATTTTTCTTGGCAGATATTAAACGGATTACATCCTCATTTAATCCTTTGGGTATTATATCAGTATCAATATCGCTGTAAAATCCGTACTTGTAATCACCTTGTGTTACTTCATCCAATATTTTATCTTGATCATTTGCCATAATAATAAAGTGTTTAATATGATCATGTTAAAAGGGCCTACAAAGTTAATAAGAATAAGACTTAATAACCTTAACGCTCTTTTATTTAGATTAATTCTAAATAATGCAAATATACTAAATCTAATTAAATTATTGTAAAACTTTGCAGGCAAATATTCGACTTAAATTGACAAATCAGAACAAGTATGAGTGAAGAAAAAAATAAGCTGACACCTATTTCGGAACTGGGTGAATTTGGATTGATCAGGCATCTTACAGAGAATATTAAAATCAGCCATTCAAGTACAAAAACGGGGGTAGGCGATGATGCGGCAGTACTGGAATATGGTGGCAGTACATTGTTGGTTACCAGCGATATACTTACAGAAGGCGTGCATTTTAACCTGATGTATACTCCGCTCAAACATTTGGGTTATAAAGCAGCAATAGTAAATTTCTCAGATATTTTTGCCATGAACGGTGAACCCAGACAGATGATTGTCTCCATGGGTATATCTTCAAAATTTGCTGTAGAACATATAAAAGAAATTTACCAGGGTATACAGCTGGCTTGTGAAAAATACAATGTTGACCTGGTTGGTGGTGATACCACAGCTTCTCTGACCGGATTAACAATCAGTGTAACCGTAATAGGAGAAGGAGACAAAGACAAAGTAACATACCGGCATGGAGCAGGCGTGAATGATCTGATTTGTGTTTCAGGGGATCTTGGTGCTGCCTATACCGGTTTGCAGGTACTGGAGCGTGAGAATAAACTGTTTCAGAAAGAAGAGGGATTTAGACCTGAACTGGAAGGCTATGATTATGTGCTTGAAAGACAGCTAAAACCTGAAGCACGTAAAGATATCTGTCAACTATTGAAGGAACTGGAAGTGCAACCAACATCCATGATTGATATTTCTGATGGTCTTTCTTCAGAATTATTACATATTTGCAATGGCTCAAACAAGGGTTGTGAAGTTTACCAGGATAAGATACCTGTAGACAGGGAAACTGCCAGGGTCGCTGAGGAGTTGAATCTGGAACCTACTACCTGTGCGTTAAACGGGGGTGAAGATTATGAATTACTTTTTACCGTTCCCCTGAGTGACTTTGATAAAATTGCCAAAAGACCTGAGATAAATATTATAGGGCATATTACTGAAACACCGGGAGATTGCAAGATCATTCTTCCTACCGGTGAATGGATTCCTGTTACAGCACAGGGATGGGATGCAATGCCTCCGGAATCCCGGGAAACAGAAAAATAAATAAAATAAAAAAGAGGCCGCTTAATCAAGCAGGCCTCTGATAATTCCTCTTTTTGATTCTCTGATAAAATTCAGGATTTCATCTCGCTCAGCTGTCTGGGCCAGGTTTTCTTCAATATAAACCAATGCATCTGAAGTATTCATGCCACGCAGGTAAATGGCACGGTAGATTTCCTGTATCTCGTTAATTTTTTCACCGGGAAAATTGCGTCTTCTGAGTCCGACAGAATTAAGGCCTGCATAGGCTATCGGATTGCGTCCTGCAGTTACATAAGGCGGAACATCTTTTCCCACTCCGCTTAATCCCTGGATCATTACATGTTTACCGATACGGGTAAACTGGTGGACACCACAGGCAGCGCTTATAATGGCCCAGTCGTCTATTTCAACCTCACCGGCAATCTGCGTTGCATTGCCAATAATTACATGATCGCCCAGTTCACAATCGTGTGCAACATGGGAATAGGCCATTAGCAGGCAGTTGCTGCCTACTTTTGTTGTGCCTCTTGCCGAAGTACCTCTGTTGACCGTGGCACATTCACGGATGGTTGTATTGTCTCCAATGGTAACCATGGATTTTTCACCCTGGAATTTCAGATCCTGAGGGATAGCAGCAATAACAGCACCAGGAAATATTTTACAATTTTTCCCGATTCTGGCCCCTTCCATGATTGTTACATTGGAACCAATCCAGGTGCCATCGCCAATTTCAACGTTTTTATGGATCATTGCAAACGGGTCGATCACTACATTTTCCCCGATTTTGGCCTCGGGATGCACATAAGCCATTGGTTGATTCATTTCAAAATATATTATTCTTGTTTAACCTTCTTTTACCCTGCTGATCTGAGCCATTAGTTCTCCTTCCATTACCGCGGTGTTGCCAACAAATGCCTGGCCAAACATGTGTGCAATACCCCGTCTGATAGGTTCGAGCAGATCGAGCTTAAATACAAGTGTATCTCCCGGCACTACTTTGCGTTTGAACTTGACCTTGTCTATTTTCAGGAAGTAAGTCAGGTAATTTTCGGGATCTGATACTGTTCCTAACACAAGGATTCCTCCAACCTGTGCCATAGCTTCAATTTGTAAAACACCGGGCATGATGGGTTCATCAGGGAAATGTCCTATGAAAAAGCCTTCGTTCATCGTCACATTTTTCACTCCCACCACCGAGGTTTCTGATCGTTCAATGATTTTGTCAATTAACAGAAAAGGGGGGCGGTGAGGAAGGATTTGTTTTATCTCATTGATATTAATCAAAGGTGATTTGTTGGGGTCATATATCGGTGCAACAGGTTTATTCTGTGCGGATTTTATCTTTTTACGAATAATTTTCCCAAGTTCTGTATTCGCATAATGACCCGGCCTGGTGGCTACTATCTTTCCTTTGATTGGCTGACCAATCAGGGCCAGATCTCCTATGATATCCAGCAATTTGTGTCTTGCCGGTTCATTTGGAAAATGCAGATCAATATTATTGAGTACTCCTTCTGGTTTAACTTTAATTTTTGGCTTATTAAAAAGTTCAGATAAACGGTCCAGCTCCTCCTGTTCCACCTTGCGGTCCATAATTACAATAGCATTATCCAGATCTCCTCCTTTTATCAGATTGTGCTTTAGTAAAAATTCCAGTTCGTGAAGAAATACGAAAGTCCTGCTGGGTGCTACCTCATTTGAAAACTGGTTGATTGATTCCATCGAGGCATATTGATTGCCAAGTACACGGCTGTTATAATCTATCAATACATTGATGCTGAGATGATCATCGGGATAGATGGTGATATTAATTCCTTTAGATTCATCTTTAAATTCGATTTTTTCTTTTACCTCATAATAGTTGCGTGGTGCATCTTGTTCTTCTGTCCCTGCTTCCTGTAATGCTTTTATAATATATAAAGAACTACCATCCATTATCGGGGCCTCGGGTGCATTAATCTCGATCAGCAGGTTATCAATCTTCATACCCACAATGGCTGCCATAGTATGCTCAATAGTACCAACGCGCACTCCTCCGTCAATCTCAAGGGTGGTTCCTCTGGAAGTGTCGACCACATGTTCCACTGATGCGTTTATTATGGGTTGGTGGTCTAAATCGATACGTTGAAATTTAATTCCGTGATTGGCAGCGGCTGGTTTAAATGTCATCTCTACCTGTAATCCGGTATGAAGTCCTTTCCCTCTAAGCGTTACAGGTTTTTTAATAGTGTGTTGTTTATCTGTCATTTAATATTAATCGGTTAAAAGATATATAAGTATCAAATTTAAAATCCCGCAAGTTACAAAAATTCATTCAATATGGTTAAACGCAAATCTATTTTCGCTGCAAGCTAAGAATATGCAGCAACAATTAGCATTCTTGTAATTAAATCATCAATAAGAGGTACAGGAGTGTGGATAACAGGGAATTACTTCTGTACATGTTATTGAAACGTGCTATTTATCATTCAATTGTTCTCTGAGAGTGGATAATTGATTTTCCATTTCATTTATTCTGCTTCTGAGTTCAGGCAGGTTGCGGTATATAGCAATTGATTTGCGGGCATTACTTATGGGTGTGGCCGGAGAACCGAGGACAACAGATCCGTCAGCAAGATTGGTTGAAACACCCGACTGGGCGGCTACTATTACGTTATTTCCGATTTGTAAATGGCCCACAATACCTACCTGTCCGGCTATGGTGCAGTTTTTCCCTATTTTGGATGAGCCGGCAATCCCTGTTTGTGAAACAACAACAGTATTTTCTCCTATTTCAACATTATGTGCAACCTGAACAAGATTATCAAGTTTCACTCCCTTCCTTATAATGGTGGAGCCCATGGTAGCCCTGTCAATAGTAGTGTTGGCTCCAAGTTCAACATTATCTTCAATGATTACATTTCCAATCTGAGGTATCTTTTTATAATGGTTATCACTTTGTGGTGCAAACCCAAAACCATCAGAGCCAATAACCACTCCTGCATGAATCACACAATTATCTCCAATCACACAATCATGATAGATCTTTACTCCGGGGAAGATTGTGGTATTATTGCCTATCTTAACATTAGTGCCAACATATACCTGCGGATAAATGCTTACATTATTACCTACAACTGCTCCATCGCTGATACAGGCATATTCACCAATGTAATTGTCCTTTCCAACAATTGCACTCTTGTCAATACTTGCCAGGTCACTGATACCCTTCTTTTTTGGTTTTGATTCTTCGTATAACTGGAGCAGCGAAGCAAATGATTCATAAGCATTTTCAACTTTTATAAGCGTAGGGGCTATTTCTTTTTCAAGCTTCAGATCCTTGTTGATCAAAATGATACTCGCTTCAGTGGAATAGAGGTATTTTGAGTATTTGGGATTCGCCAGAAAAGCCAGGGTACCGGGTTTTCCCTCTTCAATTTTTGCTACATTCGATACAACAACATCCGGGTTGCCAACTATCTCGCCCTGCAGAAACTCTGCAATCATTTTTGCTGAAAATTCCATATTGTATTTTTTATTCTTTTTAAAAATTAATTTTTGTCTGCATTGTCATGTCAATAACTTGGGATAACAGGTAAAATATTTTTTCACGGTTTTGGACAAAACTGAGATGTTCAGCATGTCCGAGGCTTCCGCAATATCTTTGAGAGCTCCCGTTTTAAAAAGTATTTTTATTTTATCATCATGTGCACTGTAGGCATTATTGGATATTTCATCCGTAAAACAGAAATAACGGGTATCTTCTTCCTTTACATGGTATTTATCCATAACCAGCATGCGTAATTTCTTTTCCTCACTTTTTGCCATGGGAAAATTCTGAATCCTTACTTCATACAATTTTCTGTTAATCAATGCATCACTCAGGTAGGCCAGTATGTTGTCCTCATTTTCACACCACACTTTGGCAGCGCTGATGATATCGTTGTCATCCAGCCGCGAGTAATGATAAAGTAATTCCTGCCTGAATGATTCGTCATTGGTTAAGGATTTATCAAATGACTTATTTATAAAAAATTTCAAGGCTGGTGTGGCAAAAAGAGGAGTTCCGGAAACGGCCAGTTCTTTGGCTCTCTGCAAAAGCAATACGAGAAGCTTTTCTGCTGCCAGCACTGTTTTGTGCAGATACACCTGCCAGTACATCAATCTTCTGGCAATAAGAAATTTCTCAATGGAATAGATGCCTTTGGCTTCAACCACCAGTTCATCATCGACTACATTTAACATTTTTATGATACGATCGGAACCAATGACTCCTTCAGTGACTCCGGTAAAAAAGCTGTCTCGTTTCAGGTAATCCAGGCGATCCATATCCAGCTGACTGGAAACCAGCTGATGTAGAAATCTCTTTTCGTATTTATTTTTGAAAATGCTGATAGCCAGTGTGAGTCTGCCATTATGGGTGCGATTCAGATCATCCATGAACCAGGCAGAAAGTATTTCATGATCAATAGGCTCTACAATGCTGTTTTCCAGGGCATGTGAAAAAGGGCCATGACCAATGTCGTGCAATAAAATTGCAGCCATGACCGCTTCAGCTTCTTCCGCAGTGATTTCGTGACCCTTATTCCTGATGCTGTTTATGGCAAGATCCATCAGGTAGGCTGCGCCAATGGCATGCTGAAAACGTGTATGGTTAGCACCCGGATAAACATAATTGGTAAGGCCTAGCTGCTTGATCCTTCTTAAACGCTGAAAATACGGGTGTTCTATCAGGTCAAACAAAAAGTCAGACGAGATATTGATGAATCCGTAAACAGGGTCATTTACAATTTTACGCTTATTTAGAGAGGCTGTATTCACTGGTTTGTTTTATTCAATGGCAATAAATCAAATTAAATGCTATATAATTAATTGTAATCAATTATTTTAATGTTCAGCAGATTATAATTATATTCTTTTTTGCGCAAATATAATGAACATATCAGACTTCTTGTTCCTGTTCAGATGATTAGTTATACTTTTAAAGGTTGTTTTTTTGTGAATTAAACTATTATTATTAGCTTTGCAACTGAAAGTGGGGTAGTTAATTTTCAGGGGACTTAGTCCCCTGTTTTATTATTTGAAGACGAACAGCGTATTATGATCACTAACAGGCAGGTTGAAGAAATAATTGCACCCCGGATTGCAGATAGTGAACTTTTTATTATAGACATAGATGTGAAGCCGGGAAATAAGATTTTCGTACTGATAGACAGCAAACAGGGTGTGTCAATTGATCAGTGCGTTGAAATCAGCAGACTTGTTGAACGCAGCCTGGATCGTGATACAGATGATTTTGAACTTCAGGTTTCTTCCCCCGGACTCGATCAGCCTTTCAGGGTTATACAACAATATGAAAAAAACCTTGGCAGGGAAGTAGAAGTCATAAAAAATGACGGAACAAAATTCACCGGCACGCTGAAAGAAATTAATGAAGAGAATTTTATAATTGAAGTAAAGAAGCGGGTAAAGGTGGAAGGCAAAAAGAAAAAACAATTACAAATAAATGATTTAGCGATACAATTTGATGAGATTAAAGCTACAAAAGTGGTAATATCATTCAAATAAGTTCAAACTGTTAGGAAATGGAAAACTTAAATTTAATAGACACATTCTCGGAGTTCAAGGAATTAAAGAGCATTGACAGGGCCACAATGATGAGCGTGCTGGAAGATGTTTTCAGGAACTTATTGCAAAAAAATTACAGTACAGACGAGAATTTTGATGTTATCATTAATATTGATAAAGGGGATTTTGAGATTTGGAGAAACAGGGAAGTCGTTGCTGACGACGAAGTTGAAGATGAAAACAAACAAATCTCCCTGTCGGAAGCCAAGAAGATTGATGAGGATTACGAGATAGGTGAAGATGTTACCGATGAAGTAAAACTTATTGATTTTGGAAGAAGGGCTATTTTAGCTCTCAGGCAGAATCTTACCTCAAGAATACTTGAGCTTGAAAAAAACAATTTATATAACAAATATAAAGACCGGATTGGTGAAATTATTACCGGTGAAGTGTACCAGGTTTGGAAAAGGGAGATCCTTGTGCTGGATGATGAAGGGAATGAGCTTATTCTTCCAAAAGCTGAGCAGATCCCTTCAGATTATTTCCGAAAGGGAGATACCATCCGGGCAGTTGTGGTTAAGGTGGATATGCGTAACAACAACCCGCTTATCATTCTTTCAAGAACCTCACCGGTATTTCTCGAAAGATTATTTGAACTTGAAGTACCCGAGATTTTTGACGGCTTGATCACCATCAAGAAGATTGTCCGTATTCCTGGTGAGCGGGCGAAGATCGCAGTTGAATCCTATGATGAAAGGATTGATCCTGTTGGTGCCTGCGTTGGGATGAAAGGATCCCGCATTCATGGCATCGTGAGGGAGCTCAAGAATGAGAATATTGATGTAATCAATTTTACAAACAACACGCAACTGTATATCAGCAGATCCCTCAGCCCGGCCAAGATCAGTTCTATCAAACTGGACAATGAAACTCATCATGCTGAAGTTTATCTGCCGGCCAACGAAGTATCTCTGGCTATTGGTAAAGGTGGGTTGAATATCAAGCTTGCCGGTCAGCTTACCGGGTACGAAATCGAAGTATTCCGTGACAAGATCATGGAGGACGAAGAAGACGTCAGCCTTGACGAATTCAGTGATGAAATTGATAGCTGGATTTTGGATGAATTCAGGGCGATTGGATGTGATACAGCTAAAAGTGTATTGAATCTCACCGTTGACGATCTGGTTAAACGTACAGATCTCGAAGTGGAAACAATTAAAGAAGTAGTAGAAATTTTAAAGGCAGAATTTGAGTAATTGCATATAAGTTTTAACTTAGCGGTTTCTTGAGTGCTGTAATCAGATAGAAATTAAATTGTTAAGGTCCAAATATGGCAGTTAATAAAGTAGCAAGGCTTAGTAAATTAGCGAAAGAGTTTAATGTTGGGATATCCACCATTGTGGAGTTTCTCAGGAAGAAGGGGTATGAGATTGAATCAAACCCCAATACCAAAGTCTCTCCTGAGTTGTACGATATCCTTGCCAAAGAATACAGCTCCGAAATCTCTGTAAAAAAAGAATCTGAAAAGCTTAGTCTGCGTAATCTGCGGGAAAAGAAAGAAACAGTATCTATTCATGATATTGTAGATAAAGAGGAAGATCAGGAAGAATCCGAGGATCAGGAAGAAGAAGTATTGATTAAAGATACTCGTGAGAAAAAATCTTTTGAACCTGCTCCTGAACAGAAAAAATCAACTACAGAGCCCGATATAAAGGTTGTAGGTAAAATTGACCTTGATTCAGTTTCTTCAGGCAGGAAGAAAGAAAAAGTAGAGGCAAAGGAAGAAACTGAACCCAAAGCTGAACAATCAGCAGAAGCGGCTTCTGAAAAAGAGAAAAAAGCTACTCCGGATAAAACAAAAGAAGAGAAACCGGAGGTTTCTGCAGAAGATAAACCAAAAACTACAGAAAAAGAAACTGATAAAAAGCAGGTTGAAGAAACAAAAGCAGAAGAACAGAAATCAGAAAAGCCTGCAAAGGAAGCTCCTGATGAGGTAAATGAGAAACGGGATTTGAAAGTGATTGGAAGGATCGACCTGGAATCCATGAATCAGCGTACACGACCGGTAAAAGGGAAGAAAACAAAAGAGAAAGCAGTTGAAGCTGTAGAGAAGAAAGAAGTTAAAGCAGAAGAACAGGCTAAGAAAGAGAAACCTGCTGCAGAGAAAGAGAAAAAAGTTGAATCTGTAGAAAAACCAGAAAATAAGAAGGAAGAAGACAAAGCGAAAAAAGCGCCTGAACCTGCTAAAGAGGAAAAAAAGGAAAAGGAGAAAAAAGGACAGAATGAGAATTTCATTAGAGCCAAAGTTGAAAAACTAACCGGGCCTACTGTTGTTGGACGTATTGACCTGCCGGATAAAAAAGAAGAGAAAAAGAAACCTGTTGCTTCTTCCTCTCATGGAGGTGATAGTGATCGTAAGAAGAGAAAGAGGAAAAGGATCAGGGTAGATAATCAGCGTGTTAAAGTCGATGAGAATAAAAAGAATACACATGCTGCTGCTGCTGATGATAAGTCAAAAGGCGGTGCATTCAAGAAAGGTAAAAAGAAGAAACGTCCGGTTCGCCAGGAGGTAAGTGAAGAAGATGTACAAAAACAAATAAAGGATACACTGGCCCGCCTTACTTCAAAAGGAAAATCAAAAGGATCGAAATATCGTCGTGAAAAACGTGATGTTTATTCACAGCGCCAGCAGGAAGAAATTGAAAAGAAAGAACTTGAAAAAAACACCCTGAAAGTTACTGAGTTTGTTTCAGTGAACGAGCTGGCAAATATGATGGATGTTCCAGTAAATGAGGTTATCTCAACATGTATGAACCTGGGGCTTTTCGTGTCAATCAATCAAAGGCTTGATGCTGAAACCATGGCACTGGTGGCTGATGAATTCAATTATAAAGTTGAGTTTGTAAGTGTTGACCTGCAGGATTCATTCCAGGAGGAAGAGGATGATCCCGAATCACTTGAACCCCGTTCTCCAATTGTTACCGTGATGGGACATGTTGACCACGGTAAAACAAAATTGCTTGATTACATCAGGCATTCAAATGTAATTGCTGGTGAAGCTGGTGGTATTACACAGCATATTGGTGCATATAGTGTTACCCTGGATAATGACAGACAAATCACTTTTCTTGATACTCCGGGGCACGAAGCGTTTACGGCCATGCGTGCCAGAGGCGCCCAGATTACTGACGTAGCTATTATTGTTGTGGCTGCTGATGATGGAGTAATGCCGCAAACGGTAGAGGCAATCAACCATGCCCATGCCGCTGGTGTACCAATTGTTTTTGCCATCAATAAAATTGATAAGTCTACAGCTAATCCTGAAAAAATCAAGGAAGAGCTTGCCAATATGAATTTTCTTGTTGAAGACTGGGGTGGTAAATATCAGTCACAGGAAATTTCGGCTAAAAATGGTATTAATATCGAAGAATTACTCGAAAAAGTACTGCTGGAAGCCGAATTGCTGGAATTAAATGCAAATCCCAATAAACGCGCCGTAGGTACTGTTATCGAATCATCACTGGACAAGGGACGCGGTTATGTTGCAACTATTCTGGTTGAAGCCGGGACATTAAAAATTGGTGATGTTATACTGGCAGGAAGCCATTACGGTCATGTGAAAGCAATGTACAACGAACGGGGTAAAAAAGTTGAACTTGCCGGTCCGGCAACCCCGGTGCTAATTCTTGGATTGAACGGTGCTCCTCAGGCAGGTGACACTTTCAATGTAATGGAAGGTGACAGGGAAGCCAAGGAAATTGCAGTAAAACGTGAACAGCTGCAACGTGAACAGGGATTGAGGACTCAGAAACATATTACACTTGATGAAATCGGAAGACGTATTGCTATTGGTAATTTCCAGGAACTGAATGTAATTGTGAAAGGTGACGTGGATGGTTCGGTTGAAGCACTCTCTGATTCACTGATCAAGCTTTCTACCGAGGAAATTCAGGTTAATGTGATACATAAAGCAGTGGGACAAATTTCCGAATCGGATATCCTGCTTGCTGCTGCCTCCAATGCCGTCATAATTGGATTCCAGGTGCGGCCTTCAATGAATGCCCGAAAACTGGCAGAAAAAGAAGAGATTGATGTACGTCTTTATTCAATTATTTATGATGCCATCAATGAATTAAGAGATGCAATGGAAGGCATGTTATCTCCCGAACTGAAAGAAGAAATCGTTGCTACACTGGAGGTAAGAGACACTTTCAAGGTGAGCAAAATAGGTACTGTTGCCGGTTGTATGGTGAAAGAAGGCAAAATTTCAAGGAATTCCAAAGTTCGTGTCATCCGTGATGGTATTGTTGTTTATTCAGGAGAACTTGGCTCGTTAAAGCGTTTCAAGGATGATGTAAAGGAAGTGAGCAGCGGTTACGAATGCGGACTGAATATTGGGAATTTTAATGATATCAAAGTAGGAGATATCATTGAGGCTTACAAAGAAGTTGAAGTGAGAAAGAAACTGTAAGTTATATCCTTAACATAATAATATAACAAAAAACCCGGATGAAAATCCGGGTTTTTTGTTATTTATGGATGTTGTTTGAATAAAAATTAAACAACAATTGAAATTTTTTTCCTGATAACTATTTTCAGGCGTTAATCAGTTCCTTATATTTATCAGGGGTTAGCAGGTCTTTGAGTTCATCCTGATTATCAATGGCTATTTTAACCATCCAACCATCTCCGTATGGATCTTTGTTAACCTGTTCAGGCTGATCTTCCAGCTTACCGTTTACTTCAGTAACTTTGCCACTTACCGGCATAAACAGATCAGATACGGTTTTTACCGCCTCAATGGTACCAAATACTTCTTCCTTTTCGAGTGATTCCCCTTCTGTTTCAATTTCAATAAAAACGATATCGCCCAATTCTCCCTGAGCATAATCGGTGACACCCACTACAGCGTTGTTACCATCAACACGGATCCATTCATGATCCTTTGTATACAATAAATTTTCGGGTACATTCATGATTATAACTATTTTAGTTTTTCAGTTTATCCGGTTTCAAAATTACACAATTTTTA
>Ga0102962_1000226_pt1 | contig 31879 bp, 29 predicted proteins | sample SalPonF2_C_D2_MG_FD_84519 | JGI IMG/M metagenome (GOLD analysis project Ga0102962, IMG submission 84519) | Salt pond soil microbial communities from South San Francisco under conditions of wetland restoration - Salt Pond MetaG SF2_C_D2_MG ...
CCCATTGATTCTGGTATACGTTAACGGCTTTTTTATGGGGAGGAACCCTGAGAGATGTCGGCCAAACAGCATTCGAAGGAGCCCGCCACGCTATTGAGCGGCGCCCGGCCATATCAGCCCGAGCCCGGCGAAGAGTACATGAACGAGGCGCAGCGGCGCCATTTCCGCGATCTGCTGCTCGCCTGGCGACGTCAGCTCATGGAGGAAGTCGACAGGACCGTTCACCACATGCAGGACGAGGCGGCCAACTTCCCGGATCCCACGGACCGCGCGACGCAGGAGTCCGAGTTCAGTCTTGAGCTCAGGACGCGCGACCGCGAGCGTAAGCTGATTCGTAAGATCGACGAAACGCTGCGGCATCTCGACGAGGACGACTTCGGCTTCTGCGAGCAGTGCGGGACCGAGATCGGCATCCGCCGACTGGAGGCACGCCCCACGGCCACCCTATGCGTCGACTGCAAGAGCCTCGAGGAGATCCGCGAACGCCAGCTGGGTAAGTAACCCCGGCTGCGGCGCATCCGCACCGGCCATGCCGGGCTCCGCTTCGCCACCTCCCTATCGGGGCCGGTTCGCGCCTTCGCCGACCGGGGCCCTTCATTTCGGCTCCCTGCTCACCGCGCTCGCCAGCTTTCTACAGGCGCGCAGCCGGGGCGGTGAATGGCTGGTGCGCATGGAGGACCTGGACCGCCCACGCAGCGTGCCGGGAGCGGACCGCGAAATCCTGAGCGCACTCGAGCACTACGGCCTGCACTGGGACGGCCCGGTGATCTATCAAAGTCGGCGCTCGCACGCCTACGAGCGGGCATTGCGCCGTCTCGTTGACCGGGGAAAAGCATTCGCGTGCGGATGCACGCGACGCGAAGCCGCATCCGGCCCTTCCGGCTTGGAGGGCCCGATCTATCCAGGCACTTGCCGCAACGGCCTGCCGCCGGGCCGGCACGCCCGCTCGATGCGGGCCCGCGTCGGCGGTGTCAGCATCGGATTTGAAGACGCCGTGCAGGGCACCTACCGGCAACAGTTGGGCAGCGCTGTGGGCGACTTCGTGATCCGCCGGGCGGATGGTCTGTTTGCCTACCAACTCGCTGTGGTCATCGACGACGCCTGGCAGGGCATCTCGCAAATAGTCCGGGGCGCAGATCTGCTCTCGTCAACCCCGCGCCAGATCTGGCTTCAGCGCGCGCTGGACCTGCCCACCCCGGGCTATGCGCACGTGCCGATCGTTGGGAACGGCGCGGGGCAAAAGCTCAGCAAGCAAACCCATGCCTCTCCCGTGCCGTTGGCTGACAAGGAGCGATGGTTGCTGGCGGCGTTGCGCTGCTTGGGCCAATGTCCGGATAACGCGCTTCGCGACGCGAACCGGGATGAGATCCTGGCGTGGGCGATGGCGCACTGGCGGCTTGGGGCCGTTCCCCGCGGACCGATCATCGTCCGGGGCGCAGACCGTGCCCGAGGCACGTTGGATAGCCCGCACGCGCAAGACCGGCGGGACGCGCGTGGGATACAATGAATTGAGTCAGCCCAATCGGGGCCCGGCCGCGTGCGGGTGCTGGCGTTTCGCCTCAGGCGGGCAAGGCAGTTTTTGCCGGTCCGGCGCCAGCGTGACGCATTGCTAGGCATCCTCGAAGCTTGCGCTCGCAGGCGGCGGGTCCCCAGACGGATCACCAAAGGAGAGCAACCATGTCCGACGAAGTCGTTATTGCCGCCGCCGCCCGCACCGCAATCGGCACGTTCGGCGGCAAGCTGGCCAGCATGCCGGCCAGCGAGCTGGGCGCCCATCTCATTCGTACCCTGCTGGACCGTCACAGCGTAAGTCCCGATGAGGTGGATGAGGTGATTCTGGGACAGGTTCTGACGGCCGGATGCGGCCAGAACCCGGCGCGCCAGGCGGCGATCCGTGCCGGCGTGCCCGACAAGGTGCCGGCCATGACGATTAACAAGGTCTGCGGCAGTGGTTTGAAGAGCGTGCATCTCGCCACACAGGCCATTCGCTGCGGCGACGCCGAGCTCATCGTCTGCGGCGGTCAGGAGAGCATGAGCCAGGCGCCGCACGTGCTGCCCCATTCGCGCAACGGCCAGCGCATGGGCGATTGGCCGCTTAAGGACACCATGGTGCTGGACGGCTTGTGGGACGCCTTCAACGATTACCACATGGGCAACACGGCCGAGAACGTGGCCAAGCAGTACGACATCTCGCGCGAGGCTCAGGATCAGTTCGCCGCCCAATCGCAACAGCGCGCCGAAGCCGCACAGAAGGCCGGGCGCTTCAACGATGAAATCGTGGCAGTACCCGTGCCCCAGCGCAAAGGCGAGCCCACAGTGGTCGACACAGACGAGCATCCGCGCGCCGGCGTGACCGCCGAAGGCCTGTCCAAGCTGCGCCCCGCCTTCCAAAAGGACGGCACCGTCACCGCCGGCAACGCGTCCGGCCTCAATGACGGCGCCGCCGTGCTCATCGTGTGCTCCCGCGCCAAGGCGGAAAAACTGGGTCTGGAGCCGCTGGCCACCATTCGCGCCTACGCCAATGCGGGCGTCGATCCAGCCATCATGGGCATAGGCCCCGTGCCGGCATCCCGGCGCTGCCTCGGGCGCGCCGGCTGGCAGTCCGGGGAGCTGGCGCTGATCGAGGCCAATGAGGCTTTTGCCGCCCAGAGCCTGGCCGTGCTCAAGGAAATGCAGTGGGATGCAGAGAAGGTGAACGTGAACGGCGGCGCCATCGCGCTGGGTCACCCCATTGGTGCCTCGGGCGCGCGCATCCTGGTCACCCTGCTCTACGAAATGCGCCGGCGCGATGCCGGGCGCGGCCTGGCGACGCTGTGCATCGGCGGCGGACAGGGCGTGGCGCTGGCGGTGCAGCGCTGAGCGCAGAACAGGTATCGCACGCGCGAGTTACCTCATACCCGTTAACCACCGCGAGCCGGCCCGTTGTCCGCTACGGGCCGGCTTGCTTGCCAGGCGTGCCGGCACCGCTGGGCAGCGGTTCATGGTATGGTGCAGGGGGACGTAGGATTTCACATCGAAAATTGAGATGAGGCGTTGCGACAAAAGGCGCCCACCGGGCACGACAGGGCTATGAGCGAAACCAGAATCATCAACAAGTACCCCAATCGTCGGCTCTACGATACGGAAATCAGCCGCTACATCACGCTGGAGGAGATCCGCCAGTTGGTTCTCGCAGGTGTCGATTTCACCATTATCGACAAGCGCACCAAAGAGGACATCACGCGCTCGATTCTGCTGCAGGTGATCGCCGAACAGGAGGAGGGCGGCGACCCCATCTTCACCACGGAAGTGCTCACGCACATCATCCGCTTCTACGGCGATTCCATGCAGAGCGCGATGAGCAGCTACCTGGAAATGAGCCTGAAGCTCTTCAACGAGCAGCAACAGCAGTTCCGCGACCAGATGCGAACGCTGGTGGGCAACAACCCGATTCAGATGCTGCGCGATCTGAGCCAGAACAACATGCCCCTGTGGAGAAGCGTGCGGCGCGAATTCGTCAGGAATCTGGCCAACGGCAACGGGGACGAAGCCGCGGACGACAACGCGGGCAAGCCCTCCTCCCGCCGCCGTCAGCCGGTCAAAGCGAGCCGTCGCAACCGGGGCGACAAACGCGGCAAGAGCTGACGCCGGCGCACGCTGAGCGCACGCTGGCCCGCTCCACGAAGCCGAGGCAACCTCGCTAAAAAAACCCGGCTGCTGGGCAGCCGGGCCTGAAACGGATCTCCTCCAAAAGCTCCTCGCTTTTTGCTTTCTCGCACCTTGCCCCCTCTCCTCGAGAGGATGATCGCCGCTCCCGTTTTTACGGCCTCCTTGCCGGGTCTTGGCGGCGCCTCTTTCCTTTCCCTCTATTAATAGCGGGTTCGGGGCCCGGGATCAACACCGCGGCGGCGCGGCTCCCTCGATCGGCGTCACGCCCAAGGCCGGTTACAGGCCTTTCATCGACAACCGGATGCGGCCCTGCTTGTCCACCTCGAGCACTTTCACGCGAATGATGTCGCCTTCGGAGAGCTCGTCGGAGACTTTCTCCACACGGTTTTCCGATATCTGCGAAATGTGAACCAACCCGTCCTTCCCCGGCAGGATGGTTACGAACGCCCCGAAGTCCATCAACCGGGCCACCCGGCCTTCGTAAATCTCCCCCACTTCCACGTCCTTGGTGAGCATCTCGATGCGCCGGCGCGCCTCATCGGCGGCCTCCTTGGATGTCGCCGCTATGCGGATGCTGCCGTCGTCGTCGATATCGATGACCGTGTTGGTCTCTTCGGTGATCGAGCGGATCGTGGCGCCGCCCTTGCCGATCACGTCCCGTATGCGGTCCGGATTGATGTGCATGGTGAAAATCCGCGGCGCCCATTCCGACATCTCCTTGCGCGGCGCATCGATCACCTTGCCCATCTCGCCCAGGATGTGCAGACGTGCCTCGTGTGCCTGAGCCAGCGCCTGCTGCATGATCTCGCGCGTGATACCGGTAATCTTGATATCCATTTGCAGCGCGGTGACGCCCTGGCGCGAGCCGGCCACCTTGAAGTCCATGTCTCCCAGGTGATCTTCGTCGCCGAGAATGTCGGTCAGCACGGTGAAGCGCTCGCCTTCCTTGATCAGGCCCATCGCCACCCCGGCGACCGGCGCTTTCAGCGGCACGCCCGCGTCCATGAGCGACAGGCTGGTGCCGCATACGCTCGCCATCGAGCTGGAGCCATTGGACTCGGTAATCTCCGACACCACACGCACCACGTACGGGAAAGTCTCGGCCAAGTCCGGCATCATCGCGGCCACGCCACGCTTGGCCAGGCGTCCGTGGCCGATCTCGCGGCGCTTCGGCGAGCCCATGAAGCCGGTTTCACCCACGCAGTACGGCGGGAAATTGTAATGCAGCATAAAGGGCTCTTTGCGCTCGCCCTCCACTGCATCGATGATCTGCGCATCGCGCCCGGTGCCCAGGGTGGTCACCACCAGCGCCTGCGTCTCGCCGCGCGTGAACAGCGCCGACCCATGCGTCCGCGGCAACATGCCGACGTTTACCGAGATGGGGCGGACGGTGCGCGTATCGCGGCCATCGATTCGCGCCTCACCGTTCAACAAGCGGGTGCGAACGATGCGCTTCTCCAGGCTCGCCACCTGGTCCATAACCTGACGCTCGCTCCATCCGCTTTCGTCCTCCGAACTTGCCGCAAGCTCCGCTGCCGCGCGAGCGCGGATATCCTGAAGCCGGTCCTGACGGGACTGCTTTTCGGGAATGCGATAAGCGGCCTCGATCTCGGCCTCGGCCAACGCGCGGACACGGCTCTCCAGTGCCTCATCAACCGCGGGCGGCTGCCAGTCCCACGCCGGCTTGCCGGCCCTGGCGGCCAGCGCCTCGATAGCCTCGATAGCCGCTTGCATGTGTTCGTGACCGTACAGCACCGCCCCCAGCATGACGTCTTCGGGCAGCTCGGATGCTTCCGACTCGACCATGAGCACCGCTTCTTTCGTGCCGGCGACCACCAGGTTTAGCTGGGAGCTATTAAGCTCGGACGCGGTGGGATTGAGTATGTAATCGCCGTCCACGTAGCCCACGCGCGCGCCGCCGATGGGGCCTGCGAACGGCAGGCCGGACAATGCCAGCGCCGCGGATGCGCCGATCATGGCAGGGATATCGGGGTCCACCTCGGGATTAACCGACATCACCGTGGCCACGACCTGTACTTCGTTGTAAAAGCCCTTCGGAAACAGAGGACGCAAGGGCCGGTCGATGAGCCGCGACGTCAAGGTTTCCTTTTCGCTGGGCCGGCCTTCGCGCTTGAAGAAGCCGCCGGGCACCCGCCCGCCGGCGTAAGTGCGCTCCTGGTAGTTGACGGTCAGCGGGAAGAAATCCATGCCGGGCTTGGCATCCTTGCGCCCGACGGCGGTGACCAGCACCACCGTATCCTCCATATTTACGAGAACAGCACCGGAGGCCTGGCGGGCAATGGCACCGGTTTCCAGGGTAACGGTTCGCCCGCCGTATTGAAATGATTCGGTTTCGGGAGTCACGCTAGCACCACTCTGGGAAAAGCAAATGTGTGGACGAAGCCGCCGTCTGCCGGCGGGGCCGCGCGGTCATCAACGGCGCAAGCCCAGTTCCTGGATCAACTGCTGATAACGCTTGTAGTCTTCGCGCTTGAGGTAATCCAACAGCTTGCGGCGCCGGTTGACCATCTTGAGCAGGCCACGGCGGGAATGATGATCTTGCTTATGCTGGGCGAAGTGATCGCTCAACTGGCCGATGCGCGTGGACAAAAGCGCCACCTGCACTTCGGGCGAGCCGGTATCGCCCGGGCCGCGCTTGAATTTCTCAATGACACCCTGCTTTTCCTGAGCACTCAACGACATGAACGCAAGCTCCCGAACTGTTTCCACGTTTGACCTGACATAACTGACGAATTGTATCGCTGCCGCCGGTGGCGGACAAGCAAACCTCAATGAAACAAGCGGCGAGGCGCGATGCGCCCATCGCCAAGCACCTCGCCCACGCCGAGCAGACGGGCACGGCCGTCATAGATTCGCACCCATCCCCGGGTCGGCGCCCGCGGCACCAGAACCGGCTGCCCGCGGCGCACGTAGAATGCACTGTCCGCATCCAGGGTCACGCCGGGCCAGTGCCCCAGCGCGGCGCCGGCCGGCAGCAGACTTTGATCCAGCGCCTCCAGGCCCTGTCCGGCCAGCGCCTCCAGAGCGTCCATGCCGTACAGCCGCTCGTGCTCAAACGGGCCCACGGACAAGCGGCGCAGCTCGGCCACATGCGCGCAGCCGCCCGCCGCTCGGGCCATGTCCTCGACCAGGGTGCGCACGTACGTGCCCTTGGAACAGCGTATGTCCAGGGTCATATAGTCATCGCTGAGATCCACGAGCTCCAGGGCATGGATGTGGATGCGCCGCGCCTGACGCTCGACCTCGACGCCCGCGCGTGCCAGCTCATAAAGCCGTTTGCCCTGATGCTTGACCGCCGAGTACATGGGCGGCACCTGCTCGCGCTCGCCCACGAAATCCGGCAGCGTGCGGCGCAGCACGGCGTCGTCAATGGCAGGACATTCCTGCACCGGTTCCCCTTCGGCATCCCCGGTAGTGGTGGCTATGCCCAGCCGCGCCTTCACCCAGTAACGTTTGTCCGCATCGAGCAGAAAGCCGGACACCTTGGTCGCCTCGCCGAAACAGACAGGCAGAAGCCCGCTCGCCAGCGGGTCGAGACTCCCCGTGTGGCCCGCCTTGCGTGCCCGAAACAGCCGCTTAACCTGCTGCAGCGCCGCATTGGAAGATAGCCCGCACGGTTTATCGAGCAACAAAATGCCCGTCAAAGGCCGTCCCGTCTTACGCCCCATCGTCGCTCCCGTTTTGCGCCCGCCGCCGTAATCGTTGCTCAGCGGCCGCGCGCCTTGTCTTCATCGTCGGCCCGCACGCGGTCGATCAAAGCCGACAGACGCGCCCCGCGCTCCAAGGCCTCATCGCTTACAAAGTGCAGCTCCGGGATAGTCCGCAAGCGCAGCGCACGACCCAGATCGTGGCGCAACAGGCCGGCCGCCGCATTCAGCGCCTCCACGGCGGGCCCCGGCCCGGCCTCCAGATCCAGGCTGCTTACGAAGACCTTGGCGTGGGAAAGATCGCGCGCCACCGCCACTTCGGTGACCGACGCCTTGGAGGCGCGCGGATCTTTGATCCGCTGCCGCAGCAGATCGTTCAATTCGCGGCGCAACTGCTCATTGATGCGCCTGGTGCGTGAAAACTCCTTGGGCATGGCTACAGGCTGCGCTGGACCTCGATGCGCTCGAAACACTCGATTTGGTCACCGACGCGGACGTCGTTGTAATTCTTCACGCCGATGCCGCACTCCGTGCCCGCCTCGACGCGGTTGACGTCGTCCTTGAAGCGGCGAAGCGATTCCAGCTCGCCTTCGTAGATCACCACATTGTCGCGCAAAACGCGGATGGGCAGGCCGCGCCGCACGCTGCCGTCCACGACCAGGCAGCCGGCAATGGCGCCGAGCTTGGACGACTTGAACACGTCGCGCACCTCGGCAAGGCCGACGATCTGCTCGCGCATCTCGGTACCCAAAAGACCGCTCGCCGCATCCTTAATGTCTTCCAGCACGTTGTAGATCACGCTGTAGTAACGCACATCCACACCCGTTTCACGGATACGGCGCTTGGCCTTGGCGTCCGCACGCACGTTAAAGCCGATCACGATGGCCTCCGAGGCCACTGCCAGATCGACGTCGGACTCGCTGATCCCACCGACGCCGCGCGCCACGATGTTGATGCGGATTTCGTCGCTGGACAGGTTTTGCAAAGCTTCGGCAAGCGCCTCGACACTGCCTTGCACATCGGCTTTGACCAGAACATTGAGGCTGTGGGTCTGCCCCTCTTCCATCTGATTGAAGACGTCGTCCAGACGCGCCGCCTGTTGCTTGGCCAGGCGGTGCTCGCGCAGACGCGAATCGCGCAAGTCGGCGATCTCGCGCGCCTTGCGTTCATCGGCCACGACGACCACTTCATCACCGGCGTCGGGCGTACCCGACAAGCCCAGGATCTCCACCGGAAACGACGGCCCCACCGACTTAACCGACTGCCCGTTCTCGTCGAACATGGCGCGCACGCGCCCGAAGTAGCGCCCGGACAGCACCATGTCGCCCTGGCGCAGGGTGCCCGCCTTGACCAGCACGGTGGCCACGGGACCACGGCCTTTCTCCAAACTGGATTCGACCACCACGCCCCGTGCGGCGGCCTCCACCGGGGCCTTGAGCTCCATGAGCTCGGCCTGCAGCAAGACCGCTTCCAGCAGGTCGTCCACACCTTCGCCGGTTACCGCCGACACGCCGACGATCTGTGTGTCGCCGCCCCACTCCTCGGGAATGATTTCGTGCTGGGCAAGCTCGTTCTTGACCCGATCGAGATCCGCTTCCGGCTTGTCGATTTTGGTCACCGCCACCACGATCGGCACCCCGGCGGCGCGAGCATGGTCGATCGCCTCCCTGGTTTGCGGCATGACGCCATCGTCGGCCGCCACGACCAGAATCACGATATCGGTGATACCCGCACCGCGCGCGCGCATGCGCGTAAACGCCGCATGCCCGGGCGTGTCCAGGAAGGTGACCGTACCCCGCGGCATATCCACGTGGTAGGCGCCGATATGCTGCGTGATGCCGCCCGCCTCGCCCGCCGCGACGCGTGTCTTGCGAATGTGGTCAAGCAGCGAAGTCTTACCATGATCGACGTGTCCCATAATGGTCACGACGGGCGGACGCGATACGGCCTCCACATCCTCGGCGGCGGCCGCCTGTTCCAGCAACGCGTCCTCTTCGTTGCCCGGCGCAATCGGGCGCGGCTTGTGCCCCATTTCCTCGACCACCAGCACCGCGGTGTCCTGATCCAGCGACTGGTTGATGGTGGCCATCACACCCATCTTCATGAGCGCCTTGATCAACTCCGGCGCCTTCACGGCCATGCGCTGGGCGAGTTCGCCCACGGTGATCGCATCGGGTACCTCCACCTCGCGTACCACCGGCGCCGTGGGCTTTTCGAATCCGTGCTGCTGCTCCACTTGCACCGGACCACGCGCGGCGCGCGCTTTCTTCCTGCGCCGCCCGCTCTTGGCTTTTGCCAGGTGCAGCTCCTGGCGCCGCGCCGCAGGGCTTTCCTCTTCGTCGCTACGACGGCCTTCAGCCGCGCGGCGCAGATTTTCCTGCGCCCGCCGCCGGGTCGCCTGCATCTCCAGGCGTCCCTCGTCAACGGCCGCCTTGCCGGCTTCGCCAGCCTGACCTGCTCCCTGCTCCGGCTCTGTCTGTTCGGGTTGCCGCGCTTGTACCGCTTCCTCTTCGGCACGGCGACGCTCCTCTTCCTCTTGCTCCCGGCGCTTCGCCTCTTCCGCCTCGGCTTTGCGCCTGGCCTCTTCCTCCTCGGCGCGCCGGCGCGCTTCCTCCTCGGCCTGCGCCCGCGCGCGCTCTTCAGCCTCGCGCTCAGCACGCTCCGCCTCAGCCCGGGCCTGCGCCTGCTCCGACGCCTCGCGCTCCTGCTGTGCCAGGTGCTGCTGCTCTTCTTCAGCGGCCGCCCGCGTCCCGGCCGCCGCACTTTCGGCCCCGGCGCGTTTGACATATGTACGCCGCTTGCGGACCTCCACGCTCACCGTGCGCGAACGCCCGTGGGAGCCGGACAGTTTGAGCTCGCTCGTGCTCTTGCGTCGCAGGCTGATGCGACGCGGCTCGCCGCCGGCTTCACCCTGATTCTGGGCACGCGAGGTATGCAGGTGCTTGAGCAGCGCCACCTTGTCATTGTCGCTAATGGACTGGTCCGCACCCTCCACCTGAATGCCGGCCTCGCCCAACTGCCCCAGCAGGCGATCCACCGGGATGCCAACCTCGTCAGCGAGCTGTTTGACTGTCTGTTCCGCCATAGTCTTCTCCAGCACTTCAGCTGTTAGCCCTGCCCCTCGTCGGCAAACCAGGGGGCGCGCGCCGTCATGATCAGCGCCGCCGCGCGCTGCGAATCCAAGCCGATGGCCTCAACGACGTCATCCACGGCCTGCTCGGCAAGATCCTCTCGGCTGACGATGCCTTCCGCCGCCAGACGCCGCGCCGTGTCGTCGTCCATGCCCTCCAGCGCGAGCAAATCCTCATCCGGCTCAGGGCCTTCCGGCTGCTCCGCGCTGGCGATCGCTTTGGTCAGCAGCACGTCACGCGCCCGCGCGCGCAATTCCTCGACGATCTCTTCGTTAAACTCCTCGACCTCGAGCAGTTCTTGGGTCGGCACGTAGGCCACCTCCTCGATACTGGAAAAACCCTCTTGCACCAAAACGGCGGCCACTTCCTCATCCACATCCAGTTCATCCATGAACAACTGCTGCAACGCCGCCGTTTCGGCCTCGCTTTTGGCCTCCGCCTCTTCGCTGGTCATGACGTTCAGCGACCAGCCGGTGAGCTCGGAGGCCAGCCTCACGTTCTGCCCGCCGCGCCCGATGGCCTGGGCCAGCTTCTCCTCGGAAACGGCGACCTCCATGCTGTGGCTGTCCTCGTCCACGATGATGGATTCGACCTCGGCAGGTGCCATGGCGTTGATCACGAACTGGGCCGGGTTTTCATCCCACAGCACGATGTCTATACGCTCTCCGGCCAGCTCGTTGGACACGCTTTGCACGCGCGAACCGCGCATGCCCACGCAGGCGCCGACCGGATCGATGCGCTTGTCCTTGGCCTGGACGGCGATCTTGGCGCGCAGCCCGGGGTCGCGGGCCGCTCCTTTGAGCTCGATCAGGCCTTGCCCGACCTCGGGGACTTCCAGGGAAAACAGCTCGATCAGTAACTCCGGCGCCGTGCGGCTGACGAACAATTGCGGACCGCGCGCTTCGGCGCGCACGTCCCTGAGATAACCGCGCACGCGGTCGCCCGGCCGCATGGGCTCGCGCGGGATCACCTCGTCGCGCGGGATAACCGCTTCCACGCCCACGCCCAGGTCCAGGATGACGCTGCCGCGCTCCATGCGCTTGACCACACCGCTCACCAGTTCGCCCACGCGCGGGGCGTAAGCTTCGACGATTTGGGCGCGCTCGGCTTCGCGCACTTTCTGCACGATCACCTGTTTTGCCGCCTGAGCGGCAATTCGCCCGAACTCCACCGATTCCATGGGCTCTTCGACGTAATCGCCCACCTCAATCGCGGGATCACGCTCACGCGCGTCGGACAGGCGAATCTCGCGTGAGGGTTCGAATTCCTCGGCCTCGTCCTCCACCACCAGCCAGCGGCGGAAGGTGTCGTAGTTGCCGGACTGGCGATCGACGGACACACGTACATCGATGTCCTCGCGGTGACGTTTGCGCGTCGCCGACGCCAGCGCCGCCTCGATCGCTTCGAAGATAATTTCCTTGTCGACGCCTTTCTCGTTGGAAACGGCATCGACCACCAGCAGAACGTTCTTGTTCATAGCCTGCGCATCCGTCCTCAAATCTCAGGCACCAGGCGTGCCTTGCGAATCGCATTCAGCGGCAAAGCAACGTGCTCGCCGTCCACCGTGAGAATGACCTCGTCGCCGACGACATCGTCGATCAGGCCCTTGAATTTCCGGCGCCCGTCCATCGGCGCCTCCAGCACCACACGGGCCTCCCTGCCCCTGAAACGCTCGAAGTGCTCGCGCTTGGCCAGCGGCCTGTCCAGACCGGGCGAAGAAACTTCCAATCGGTAAGCTTCGGGAAGGGGGTCGGCGACATCCAGGAACGCGCTCACCTCGCGGCTGACAACCTCGCAGTCGCCCAGCGTTACCTCTTCGACATCGGCCGCGATACCGGCGTTGGTGCGATGGTCGATATAGAGGCGCAACAATGCATTGCGTCCGCGTCCTTCGAGCTCGAGATGTAGCAATTCGTAGCCCAGCCCTGCAACGACGGGCTCCAGCAATGTGAACAATCTATCCTGCATCTCCTGTTGCACAATAAAGAAAAGGGCCGTTCGGCCCATTTCCCAACGCCTGCCGTGTTACGACGCGTTCGCTTCCCCGACGACCGGGAATAAAAAAGCCCCTTACTCGGGGCTTTGTACCGCTCCGTGATTGGTAGCGGGGGCAGGATTCGAACCTGCGACCTTCGGGTTATGAGCCCGACGAGCTGCCAGACTGCTCCACCCCGCACCTGAATTGCACGTAGTCTAACAGCGAATGCGTCGCCCTGCAACTACAGAGCTCATGCGATATGCACGACCAAGTGCATGAGCAGATTGGGAAATATGCCGAGTACCAGGAGCGCGAGCCCGTTCACGCTGAGTACTGCCTGAAAATCCCAGGAGGTGCTGACCCTGGTCTCGGTCTGCGGCGCGTCAAAGTACATCAGCTTCACCACGCGCAGGTAGTAGAACGCCCCGATCACGGACATTATAACCGCGAACACGGCGACGCCGGTCAACCCCACGTTAAGCAGCGCACTGACGATCACCAGCTTGGCGTAGAAGCCCACGGTCGGGGGAACCCCGGCCATGGAAAACATGACCAAAAGCATCATGAACGCGAACCAGGGATGGCGCTGGTTCAGCCCCTTGAAGTCATCCAACTGGTCCGCCTCTTCGTTCGAGCCCCGGCTGAGAAAGATCACCATGGCAAACGCGGCCGTGGCCATCACCGTATAGATGATGGTGTAGAACGTCGCCGCCGAATAACCGCTCCCGTTGGCCACAGCCACGCCCAGCAGGATGAAGCCGACGTGGGCGATCGTGGAATAGCCCAGCATGCGTTTGATGTTGGTCTGGGCGATAGCGAACAGGTTGCCGATGAACAACGAAAGCACGCTGACCGCGATCAGCATCTGTCCCCAGTCCACGTGAATCGCCTGCAGCCCATCCACCAGCAGGCGGATGAACAAGGTGAACGCGGCAATCTTCGACACCGACCCGATCAGGGCCGTCACCGGCGCGGGAGCGCCGTCGTAGACATCCGGCAGCCACATATGAAACGGCACTGCACCGATCTTGAAGGCAAGCCCTACGAGAACGAACACCGTACCGAATACGAGCACGATGACGTTATCCGGCGAGCCGGAGGAATACTTGCCGAGCTCGGCCAGGTTAAGCGTGCCCGCAGCCCCGTAGAGCATGGACATGCCGTAGAGCAACATGCCCGAGGCGATGGCGCCCAACACGAAGTACTTCATGGCCGCTTCGGACGCGTTGGCGTTGTCGCGGTGAAAAGCGACCAGTGCATACAGGCTCAAAGACATCAGCTCGAAGCCCAGGTACACGATCAGCAGACTGTACGCCGAGTTCATCACCATCATGCCCAGAATGGCGAACAGCCCCAGCACGAAGAACTCGCCTTTGAGCAAGCTGCGCTCGCGCAGGTAGTCGCGGGCGTAGACGAAACAGGCGATACCCAGCAGATAGATGACCACATCCAGCAGGTTGGACAGACGATCGTTGACAAACATCCCGCTGAAGGTGGTGCGCGAGCCGTGGCCGAACTGAAACAAGGTGAGAATCAGGGCGCCAACCAGCGTCGCCACCGATAGTCCGAAGGCGTTGATGCGGCTGCGGTCCTTGCCCACCGCAACGACCACCAACGTGACGCAGCCCATCGCGAGCAACAGCAACTCCGGCGAGATCAGCCAGAAGTTCGGCATCGTAGCATTCATAACCTGTCCTATAGCCCCATTGACCGCCTAACGAGCGCGCCCCATCACGCGCCGGCCGACGCCACCAACTGTGTATGCGTCATATGCGCCACCAGCGGCTGGAAGGTCGCGTGCAGCACGTGCAGAATCGGCGCCGGCCACACGCCGAACAACAGCACGGCGAGCGCGAGCGTGCCCAGTATGGCGAATTCGCGCCCGTCCATACGCGACAGCGCCGCCACCTCGTCGTTGCTGACGGCCCCGTAGATCACGCGCTTGATCAGCCACAGGCTGTAAGAGGCGCCGATGATGAGCGTGAATGCGGCCACCACCGCGATCCAGAAATTGGCGTGAAAGGCCCCCAACACCACCATAAACTCGCCCACGAACCCGGAGGTGCCGGGCAGGCCCGAATTCGCCATCGCGAAGAGCACGAACAGTGCCCCGTACTTCGGCATGCGGTTGACCACACCCCCGTATGCGGAGATCTCGCGTGTGTGCATACGGTCGTAGACCACGCCGATGCAGAAGAACAGCGCGCCCGAGATGAGGCCGTGCGAGATCATCTGGAACATGCTGCCTTCGATGGCCAGATTGGCCCCGTTAATGGAGCCGGTCACCTGCTGGATGATAAAGGGTACGAAAAAGCCCAGTGTGACGAACCCCATGTGCGCGATCGACGAATAAGCCACCAGCTTCTTCATGTCCCGTTGCATCATGGCCACAAAGCCGATGTAGACGATGGCGATGAGCGACAGCACCACCATGAGCCATGCGAGCTCGCGGCAGGCATCCGGGGTGATGGGCAGGCTGAAGCGCAGGAATCCGTAGCCGCCCAGCTTCAGCATGATCGCGGCCAGGATCACCGAACCGCCGGTCGGTGCTTCCACGTGCGCATCCGGCAACCACGTATGCACCGGCCACATGGGGATCTTGACTGCGAAGGCGAGCAGGAACGCGATAAAGATCAGGATCTGAGGCTCGAGCCCGAGGTGCAGATTGTAGTAGTCGAGAATATTGAAGCTGTGCGCCTGGAAGTAGAGATAAACCAGGGCGACCAGCATCAGGATCGAGCCCAGGAAGGTATAAAGGAAGAATTTGATGGTTGCATAGACGCGCCGCGGGCCGCCCCAGATGCCGATGATCAGGAACATGGGGATGAGCATCGCCTCCCACAGCACGTAGAACAGCACCATGTCGAGCGCCGCGAACACGCCGATCATGACGCCTTCCATGATGAGAAACGCCGCCATGTAATAAGGCAGCTTCTTTTCGATGCCCTTCCACCCCGCGCCAATCACCAGCAGTGTCATGAAGGTGGTGAGGATGATCAGCGGCATGGAGATGCCGTCCACGCCCAGGTAGTAGTACGCCCCCGGACCCAGGCTCGGTATCCAAGGCGTGCGCTCCACGAACTGCATCGCCGCCGTGCCCGCATCGAACGCGGTGTACAACGGCAGGCTGAGCACGAACACCAGCGCGGCAATGAACAGCGCAAACCCGCGCACCAGGGTTGGGCGCCGCTCTCCCATCAGCAGCACGATCACGCCTCCCGCGATGGGTGTCCACAGCAGGAAGCTAAGCAATGGAAAGTTTCCAGACATCGAAGCCCTGTCCCCTTGGTTATCTCTCGTCAGCGAGGCGATACGCTACCGCTCAGCGCGCCAGCACGAACCACCCAAGCAGCACGCACAAACCGATGATCATGGTGAATGCGTAGTGGTAGACGTAGCCGGTCTGCATGCGCCGCAGCCGCCCGGCCGCCCGGCCCACACCGTTGGCCGTCCCGTTGACCATCATGCCGTCGATCAGGCCGGCATCGACCCACTGCCATAGCACCAGCCCGATGTTGCGGCCCAACGCGGCCACGCCGCCGATATAGAAGCGGTCGAAGCCGTACTTTTCCTGTAGCACCACCCAGAGCCAGTACCAGCTCTGGCGCAGCCGTTCCGCCGCCCGTGGTTGCACCAGGTAGAAATACCACGCGACCACGATGCCGGCGAACATGAGATAGACCGGCACGCCGGTGAAAGCATCGCCGATGGCCGCCCAATTGCCCGGGTATTCGCCTGCGAGTTCATGCAACACGTCGTGTGCCGGCAGCACGCTGATCGCATTCCCAAAGAAGCCATCAAACAGGAATGGCTTGATCAGCAGCCCGCCCAGCACCACGGACGGAATCGCCAGCAGCACCAGCGGCACGGTGACCACCCAGGGCGATTCCCTGAGGTGCTCGCGCGTGTGCTCGTCCATGCGTTCGCGGCCATGAAATGTGAGAAAAATCATGCGGAACGTGTACAGCGCGGTGACGAACACGCTCAGCGTCAGCATCCAGTAGGCAAAACCGGCACCGGGCAGTTGCGACAGCCCTACCGCCTCGATCAGCTTGTCTTTGGAATAGAAGCCGGCAAAGCCGGGGAAGGCCACAAGAGACAGCCCGCCGATCAGGGTGGTGATATAGGTAATGGGCATATACTTCGCGAGGCCGCCCATCTTGCGCATGTCCTGCTCGTGGTGCATGGCGATGATGACCGACCCTGCCCCGAGGAACAGCAACGCCTTGAAGCAGGCGTGGGTAATGAGGTGAAAAATGCTGCCGGCGTAGGCCGATGCGCCCAACCCGGCGAACATGTAACCCAACTGTGACAGCGTCGAATAGGCGATGACACGCTTGATGTCGTACTGCACCACGCCCAGCACGCCCATGAAAAACGCCGTAATGCCGCCGATCACGAGAATGACGGTCAGGGCCTCGTTGGAGTATTCATACAGCGGCGACATGCGCGCGATCATGAAGATACCGGCCGTGACCATGGTCGCCGCGTGGATCAACGCGGAGATGGGCGTCGGGCCTTCCATGGAATCGGGCAGCCACACGTGCAACGGCACCTGTGCCGATTTGCCCATCGCGCCGATCATCAGCAGCAGGCACACCACGGTCAGCATCTGTGCCGGATGGTGCGGCAGCACGTGAATCTGCAACGAAGCCAGCGACGGCGCCTTGGCGAACACGGGGGCGTAATCGAGCGTGCCGAAGTAATAGAGGACCGCCGCGATGCCGATGAGGAAACCGAAATCGCCCAGGCGATTGACCAGAAACGCCTTAAGGCTGGCGAAAATGGCGCTTTCACGCGTGAGCCAGAAGCCGATCAGCAGATAAGAGACCAAGCCCACCGCTTCCCAGCCGAAAAATAGCTGCAGGAAGTTGTTCGCCATCACCAGCATGAGCATGGAGAAGGTGAACAGCGAAATGTAGCTGAAAAAGCGCTCGTAGGAGTGGTTTCCGGCCAGGCTGTCGCCGGGCCAGTTATGCTCATCGTCGGCCATATAGCCGACGGTGTAGAGATGAACGCAGAAGGAGACGAAGGTGACGATGCACATCATCGCCGCGTTCAGGCGGTCGATGAGGAAACCGATCTGGAAGTGAACGCCCCCGCTTACCGCCCAGTCGTAGAGCTTGGCATTGAGCGGCGCCGCTCCGCCCCAGATGAGCGCCCACATGATGACCACGGACGCGAGGAACGCCACGCCGACCGCCGAGGTGGTCACCGTGTGAGCGCCGCGGCGCCCGAGAGTCCCGCTGAACAGACCCGCGGCGGCCGAAGCCGCCAGAGGCGCTAAGATAATAACCAGACCCAGATCATACAGCATGGATAGGCGCCCATTTCCCGTTGATATCTACGCTCCCGGCGGACTCGCCGCCTGCGCACCCGCAAGCCCGCTCCGCCCCTTGCGACAGCGCCACGCGCGTCATCTCCGCCTTGCCCGATCCCGGGCTCAGCCCTTCATCGAGTCGAAATCGTCAACGTTCATGCTGTCGCGATTGCGGAACAGCACGACCAGTATGGCCAAGCCGATCGCCGACTCCGCCGCAGCGACCGTAAGAATAAAGAACACGAAAATCTGGCCGGTCACGTCTCCGGTGAAACGCGAAAACGCGACGAAATTGAAGTTGACGGCGAGCAGGATGAGCTCGATGCACATCAGCAGCAGCACCGCATTGCGCCGATTGATGAAAATCCCGGCGACGCCCAGGCAGAACAGAATGCCCCCGACGACCAGATACTGCGGTAGCGTAATCATGACAGGCTCTCCCGCGTGCCCGGTCTCAAGACCGTTCCTCGGATTTCATGGATACCAGCCGCACCCGCTCGGCGCGGCGTACACGGCTCTGCGCCCCCGGGTCCTGATAATGTCGCCTGCCGCGGCGCCGGTGCGTCAGCGCAATCGCGCTGATGATGGCCACCAGAAGAATCACCGAGGCGAGCTCGAACGGATAGACGTAGTGGGTATAGAGCTGCGCGCCGATGGCCTTGATATTGTTGTAACCGGCACCGGCCGCGGCGTTGTGATAGCGGGCACCGGCAAAGCTGCCGCCAGCGACCACCGCGATGATCTCCGCTACGGCAATCGCGCCGACCACGACGCCCACCGGCAGATAGCGCGCGAAGCCTCCGCGCAGGGTGTCCACGTTGATATCGAGCATCATCACCACGAACAAAAACAGCACCATGACGGCGCCCACATAGACCAGAATCAGGCCCACGCCGAGGAAGTACGCATCCACCAAGATCCATAGCACCGCGCTGCTGACGAAGCACAGCACCAGCATCATGACCGCGTGCACCGGATTGCGCACCGTGATGACGCCCATGGCGGCGATCACCAGGATCACCGAAAAGGCGTAGAAAAGTCCTAGAGAGGGATGCATACCAGAGCGTCTCCCGATGCGTGAATCAGCGGTACGCCGCGTCTGCAGCGCGATCGGCCGCCAACTGATTTTCGTACTTGTCGCCGATGGCGAGCAGCTTGTCCTTGGTCATGATCTGTTCCCCCCGGCTCTCGAAATGGTATTCGTAAATACGCGTTTCCACGATGGAATCCACCGGACAGGCCTCCTCGCAGAAGCCGCAGTAAATGCACTTGAACAAATCGATGTCGTAGCGCGTGGTGCGGCGGGTGCCGTCCTCACGCTCGTGGGAATCGATGGTGATGGCGAGCGCCGGGCACACCGACTCGCATAGCTTGCAGGCGATGCAGCGCTCCTCGCCGTTGGGATAGCGGCGCAATGCGTGCAGGCCGCGGAAGCGCGGTGAGGTCGGCGTCTTCTCCTGCGGGTACCAGATGGTCGTCTTGGGCCGCAGCATCATGCGCCAGGTCAGGCTCATGCCGCGCATGAGCTCCAGCAGAAACAGGCTCTTGATGTAGTCGGTGATAGCACGCATCGTCGTCTTCTCCTCCTGGCCTTGCGCTTACGCGAACCAGGGACCGAGATGACCCAAAATCATGAATGATTCCACCACCAGCCATACCAGCGTCAGCGGTATGAACACCTTCCAGCCCAGACGCATGATCTGGTCATAGCGATAACGCGGGAAGGTGGCACGGAACCACAGGAAGCAGAACATGAAAAAGCCGGTCTTGAGCAACATCCAGATGATGGGCGGCACCCATGCGAAGGCCGGGCCCAGCGCCGGCACATCCTGGAACGGCGACAGCCATCCGCCCATGAACATCACGGCCGCCAGCGCCGAGATCAAAATCATATTGGCGTACTCGGCGAGGAAGAACAGCGCAAACGCCATGCCCGAGTACTCGACGTGAAAGCCCGCCACCAACTCCGACTCGCCTTCCGCAAGATCGAACGGTGCGCGGTTGGTCTCCGCGACGCCGGAGACGAAATAAATCACGAACAGGGGCAAAAGCGGCAGCCAATACCAGGTAAAAAAATTGCCCTGCTGGGCAAGCACGATCTCGCCCAGATTCATACTGCCCGAGGCCATGATGACGCCGACCAGGCAAAAGCTCATCCCGAGCTCGTACGAGACCACCTGGGCCGCCGAGCGCATGGAGCCGAGAAACGCATACTTTGAGTTGGACGCCCACCCGGCCAGGATGATGCCGTACACGCCCAGCGAGGTCATGGCCAGGAAGTACAGCACCGCCACGTTGATGTTGGCGATCACCAGCCCCGGACCGAAGGGGATAATTGCCCAAGCCGCGATAGCGGGCGCAAACGCCAGTACCGGCGCCACGAAGAACAGATAGCGGTCGGACGGCGCCGGGCGGATGACCTCCTTCAACAGGAGCTTGAGCACGTCCGCGAACGGCTGCAACAGACCGCGATAGCCCACCACGTTCGGCCCCATTCGCGACTGCGCGGCGCCGATGACCTTGCGCTCGGCATAGGTGTAGTACGCCACCGTCAAAACCAGCGGAATCAGGACCATGATGACCTTGATCAGCGACCAGATCACCGCCTGCCATAGCGCCGGCACCTGTCCCCATGTGGAGTTGATGAACTCGCCCATTGCGCCCTAAGTCCTTATGCTTTTTCCACCGTTATAGCGCCGAAGCTCGGCCCGAGTGCCGCCGTCGCGGCAACGCCGCTGGGCACCCATGCGCCGCCCGGTGCCAACGCGTCATCGCATCGCAGGGGAAGCTCAACGGCGTCGCCGTTGATACGAACGGTCACCCGGTCGCCGTCGTCCAGTCCGAGACGCTGTGCATCCGCGGGATGCACACGCACCTCGCCGGGCTGGGCGAGCGGGGTCTGCTGCAGAGGCGGCGAACGACGCACCAGCAAATCGGCAGCGTAGATTGGCCGCTCGCCCACGCGCACAAGGCCACTCCCGGAAGGCTGCGGTGCGGATTCTAGCGACGCCTCCAAGAGACCGTCAAAGTCCACGGCGGGCTCGCCCGCGCGCTCGCGCGCCTCCCCCGCCACCTGATCGCTGGAAACGTAGTCGAAGCCGTCAAGCTCCAGCCAGTTTCCAAGCACGCGCAGAATCTTCCACACTGGCCGCGCCTCCCCCTGGGGCGGCGCCGCCCCGGGAAAGCTCTGCCACCGGCCCTCAGCGTTGACGAAGGAGCCCGAGGTCTCTCCGAACGAAGCCGCCGGCAAAAGCACCGTGGCAACGGACTGCATGGCCTCGCTCAGAAACGGTGTGACGTACACCACCGCCTCGGCCTGCTCCAGGGCCCGGCGTGCGGCCGCGCCATCCCAGCAATCCAATTCCGGCTCCAGGTTGAGCAGCAAATAGCCTTTGCGCGGCTGCTCGACCATCTCGCGCGCGTTCAGGCCGGTCTGCTCCAGCGTCTGGGCGCCTGCACGGCGGTGCGGAACCGCACCGGCGAGCCATGCCCCCGCGCTGTTCGCGCTGTCGGCAAGTATGCCCATGCGGGCACCGCTGGCGCGCGACAACACGCTCGCCCAAGCGCGCAGGTGCGCCGCCTGGGGGTGCGCGCCGGCCAGCTGGCCCAGCACCACGGAGACTTCGTCGCCGTCGCGCAGGTGCGCGGCAATCGCCTGCTGCTGCTCATCCGGCTGCGCCGCTGCCAGCCGCGCGCGCATGGCCTCGCTGATCGGCAGCGAGCTCGCCGTCTCGCCCAGCGCCGCCGCCACGCCCACCAAGGCATCCACCATCGCATCCGGGGCGACCGTAAGCTGCTCGGCAACCGGGAAGTTCGACGCGTAGCGCACCGGATTCAGGAACGAGATCCTGGCGCCCTTCAACGCCGCCTTGCGCAGCCGGTGATTGAATAGCGGTGCTTCCATGCGCGCGTGGCAGCCGATGAGCAGCGCCGAGTGCAGATCCTCGAACGCCTTGAGCGGACGGCCCAGACCGGGGTAGGCGGGCATGTGCGCCTGGTCGGCGAAATCCCATTCGCGCACCCGGTGGTCAATGTTATCGGTTCCCAGCCCGCGCGCCAGCTGCTGCGCCAGATACAATTCCTCCACGGTGCAGTTGCCGCTGGCGAGCACGCCCAGCTCCTCGGCCCCGTGACTATCGCGCACGCCGCGCAGCGCATCGGCGGCTGCCTCCAACGCGGTCTCCCAATCGGTCGACACCCACTCGCCGTTGCGGCGGATCATGGGCCGGGTCAGCCGCTCCTCGGAGAGTACCCCACTGTAGCTGAACCGATCCCGATCGGAAATCCAGATTTCGTTCACGTCTTCGTTGGGCCGCGGGACAACGCGCTTGATCGCTTTGCGCAGCGTATGCAGGTAGACGTTGGAGCCGACCGGATCGTGCGGTGCCACCAGCGGATGCTCCACCATTTCCCAGGAGCGGCCGCGGTGCAGCGAGGGCTTGTGCGTCAGCGCGCCCACGGGACACAGGTCGATGACATTCGCCGACAGCTCGGAAACCAGCGACTTCTCGATGTAAGTACCGATTTCCTCGAACTCGCCACGTCCGGTCATGCCCAGCTCGGGCATGCCCGCGATCTCTTCGCCGAAGCGCAGGCAGCGCGTGCAATGAATGCAGCGCGTGAGATCGGTGCGGATCAGCGGCCCGATATCCTTGGGCCGCACGGCCCGCTTCATTTCCACGAAACGCGAATACGGCGCCCCGAAGCCCATGGCCTGATCCTGCAGCTCGCACTCGCCGCCCTGCTCGCAGATCGGACAGTCCAGCGGGTGGTTGATGAGCAGGAACTCCATGCTGCCCTTCTGCGCCGAAATCGCCTTGGGCGAGCGCGTAAACACCTTCATGCCGTCGGTGATCGGGGTGGCGCAGGCAGGCAGCGGTTTGGGCGCCTTTTCCACCTCCACCAGACACATGCGGCAGTTGGCGGCGATCGCCAGCTTCTTGTGATAACAGAAACGCGGAATCTCGATGCCGTGCGCGTCGGTGACGCGGATCAGCATCTCGCCCTTGGGCGCGCTCAGGGTGACGCCGTCGACCTCAATGGTTACCAGTTCTTCGCTCATAAGGTTTCAGCCAGATCTCCGCCGGTCATGCAGCACCTACGCCGCCTCCTGAGTGCGCTCGCCGCCGCCCCCGGGGCCTCGCGGGCCCACCATGCAGCACTTGTTTTTGACGTGGTACTCGAACTCTTCGCGGTAATGCTTCAAAAAGCTCTGCACGGGCATGGCTGCGGCATCGCCGAGCGCGCATATCGTATGCCCCGCGATACGGCCGGCGACCGAGTCCAGCATGTCCAGATCCTGCATGCGCCCCTCGCCGTGCTCGATGCGATGCAACACGCGGTGCAGCCAACCGGTGCCCTCACGGCACGGCGTGCACTGGCCGCAGGACTCGGCAAAGTAGAACCGCGACACCACTTCCAGCACCTTGACCATGCAGGTGTCTTCATCCATGACGATGACCGCGCCCGAGCCCAGCATGGAACCCACCTGGGCGACGGCGTCGTAGTCCATGTCCACGTCCATCATGACGTCGCCCGGCACCACCGGTACGGAAGAGCCTCCGGGGATCACGGCCTTGAGCTTTTTGCCGCCGCGCACCCCGCCGGCCAGCTCCAGCAGCGTCTTGAACGGCGTACCCATGGGCACCTCGAAGTTGCCGGGCTTGTCCACATGGCCCGAGACGGAGAAGATCTTGGTGCCGCCGGCTTTGGGCTTGCCCAGTCCGGCAAACCATTCGGCGCCGCGGCGAATGATCGTGGGTACCGAAGCGAAGGTTTCCGTGTTGTTGACCGTGGTCGGCCGCCCATAGACTCCGTACTGGGCCGGAAACGGCGGCTTGTAGCGGGGCAGGCCGCGCTTGCCTTCGACCGAACTCAGGAGCGCGGTTTCCTCGCCGCAGATGTAGGCGCCGGCCCCCAATAGGTTGTAAAGCTCGTAGGAGAAGTCCGACCCCAGGATGTTCTGCCCGACGAAGCCGTTCTCGTAGGCCTCCTTGAGCGCCTGCTCCACGCGCTCGAAGGGCTCGTGCATGAACTCGCCGCGCAGATAGTTGTAGCCAACGGGCGCACGCATGGCATAGCCCGCGATCACCATGCCTTCGATGAGCGCATGCGGATTAAAGCGCAAGATGTCGCGATCCTTGCAGGTGCCGGGTTCGGACTCGTCCGAATTGCACACCACGTACTTGGGGCCAGGCATGTCCTTGGGCATGAAACTCCACTTCATCCCGGTGGGAAATCCCGCGCCGCCGCGCCCGCGCAGGTTCGACTGTTTGACCGCCTCGACCACATCCTCCGGCGACATGCCCTCTCGGATGATGGTCTTCAGCGCCTCGTAGCCCCCGAGTTTGAGATAGTTCTCAAGCGTCCAGGGCTCGTCGAACTGCAGCGTGGCATAACAGACCTGGTTGAGTTCCATTGCCGCTACTCCAGGCTGTCGAGAATCTGATCGACCTTTTCCGGCGTCAGATCCTCGTAGTATTGATGATCGACTTGCATCATGGGCGCACCGCAGCACGCCGCCAGGCACTCCTCTTCCTGCTTGAGGAAGATGCGCCCGTCAGCGGTGCTCTCGCCGCGCCGGATGCCGAGCTTTTCCTCCACGTGCGCCACCAAGTCCTCGCCGCCGCGCAACATGCAGGAAACGTTGGTGCAGATCGCCACCGCATGGCGCCCCACGGGGCGCGTTTGCAGCATGGAATAGAAAGTGGCGGCCTCGAACACCCAGATCTTGGGCAGGTCCATGTAAGCCGCCACCGCCTCCATCAGCTCCGTGGTCAGATAGCCGTCGTTCTCGTGCTGGACCTCGCGCAGGGCGGAAATCACGGCCGAACGCCGCTTCTCGGGCGGATGCTTTGCCATCCAGCCGTCGATTTTCTCGCGCACGTGCTCGGACAGCAGATCGGCCTTGTTCTCCTGCATCTCAACCCCTTGTGATGCCGCGAACCATGGGATCAGCGGTCGATTTCCCCGAAGACGATATCCTGCGTGCCGATGAGCGCGACCACGTCCGCGAGCATGTGTCCGCGCGCCATCTCATCCAGCGACGACAAATGCGCGAAGCCCGGCGCGCGCAGCTTGAGCCGGTAAGGTTTGTTGGCGCCGTCCGAGAGGAGATAGACGCCGAACTCCCCCTTGGGCGCCTCGACCGCCGCATAGGCCTCGCCTGCCGGCAGCGTGTAGCCCTCTGAGGACAGCTTGAAATGGTGGATCAGCGCTTCCATGCTGTATTTCATCTCCTCGCGCGGCGGCTGCACGAATTTATAGTTCTTGGAGCGCACCGGGCCCGGATTGCGCCGCAGCCAATCGATGCACTGCTTGATGATGCGCGTGGACTGGCGCAACTCCGCGATGCGCACGAGGTAGCGGTCATAGCAGTCCCCGTTCACGCCCAGCGGGATATCGAAGTCCATCCGGTCGTACACTTCGTACGGCTGTTTCTTGCGCAGGTCCCATTCCACGCCGGAGCCGCGCAACATGGGACCCGTGAAGCCGAGCTCCACCGCGCGTTCCGGGCCGACCACGCCGATGCCCACGGTACGCTGCTTCCAGATGCGGTTGTCCGTGAGCAGGGTCTCGTACTCGTCAACGCACTTGGGAAAACGGTCGGCAAAATCCTCGATGAAGTCGAGCATGGTCCCCTGCCGCGCGCGGTTCATGCGCTCGGTGTCTTTATGACTGCGCATGGTGTTGGGCTCGTACTGCGGCATGCTGTCGGGCAGGTCGCGGTATACGCCGCCGGGGCGGTAATAGGTCGCGTGCATGCGCGTGCCGGAGACCGCCTCATAGACATCCATGAGGTCCTCGCGCTCGCGAAAACAATAAATAAACACGGTCATAGCGCCGATATCGAGCGCGTGCGCCCCCAACCACAGCAAGTGGTTGAGGATGCGCGTGATCTCATCGAACATCACGCGGATGTATTGGGCGCGGATGGGCACGTCGACCTGCGCCAGCTGCTCCAGCGCGCGCACGTAGGCGTGCTCGTTGCACATCATGGACACGTAGTCGAGCCGGTCCATGTAGCCGATGGAGTGGTTGTAAGGCTTGGTCTCGGCCAGTTTCTCGGTGGCCCGGTGCAGAAGCCCGATATGCGGGTCGACGCGGCGCACGACCTCGCCGTCCATCTCCATGATCAGGCGCAACACGCCGTGGGCCGCCGGATGCTGGGGCCCGAAATTCATAGTGTAGTTTTGAAGCTCAGGCATCGTGCGGGCGCTCCTTGGTCGGGGCGGCGCTGAAATCGCCGGGCCGTTCTTCCACCAGACCTTCGTTGTAGCGGTGATCCTCGCGCACGATCTTGGGCACCAGCGTACGCCGCTCTATCGACACCGGCTGATAGACGACGCGCCCCTTCTCGGGGTCGTAGCGCACTTCGACCTCCCCGGACAGCGGGAAGTCCTTCCGGAACGGATGACCGATAAATCCGTAGTCGGTGAGAATACGGCGCAGATCCGGGTGGCCTTCGAACAGAATTCCGATCAGATCAAACGCTTCCCGCTCGTACCAGTTGGCGACCGGCCAGATGTCGATCACCGACGGCACCACCGGATAGTCGTCGTCGGCGCAAAACACCCTGAGCCGCAAGCGACGATTATGCTCCACCGAGAGCAGATGGTAGACAGCGGCAAAGCGGTGTTCCACCTCGCCCCGGTCATCCTTGCCCAGATAGTGCACGCCCCGGCTGTAGCCGGTGTGGTGGGACTCCGTGCCGCGCCACTCGGAGACTCCGTAATGCAGATAGTCGACACCGCAAATATCGGTGAGCTGGGCAAACACCAGATCCGAATCGCGGCGCAGCCGCCGCGCCGTCTCCAGCAGCTGATCCGGCTCGACCTCCATGGTGAGCTGCCCGGAATGCCCGTCCACCATCATGCGCGCCTGCGCAAAGCGCGTTTCCAGCAATCCCTTGAGCTGTTCGACCGATCGACTCATGAGCGCTCCTTATGAACGCGCGATGGTGTTGGTGCGGTTGATTTTGTCCTTGAGCTGCAGAATGCCGTACAGCAACGCCTCAGAAGTCGGCGGACAGCCCGGCACATACACGTCGACAGGCACGATGCGGTCGCAGCCGCGCACCACCGAATACGAATAGTGGTAATAGCCGCCGCCGTTCGCGCATGAGCCCATGGAGACCACCCAGCGCGGTTCCGGCATCTGGTCATAGACCTTGCGTAATGGCGGCGCCATCTTGTTGACCAGCGTCCCGGCCACGATCATGACGTCCGACTGGCGCGGTGTGCCGCGAAACAGCACACCGAAGCGGTCCGCGTCGTAGCGCGCCGCCCCCATGTGCATCATCTCCACGGCGCAACAGGCGAGACCGAAGGTCATCGGCCACATGGAACCGGTACGCGCCCAATTAACCAGCTTGTCGATGCTGGTGGTGACAAAGCCTTGGCTGGAGACGTCTACTCCCATTCCAGCGCCCCCTTGTTCCACTCGTAAATGAACCCGACCACGAGGATCGCCAGGAATATCGCCATGGAGACGAAGCCGAACAGGCCTACGGCGTGCAGCGACACGGCCCATGGGAAAAGAAAGGCGACTTCGAGATCGAAAATGATGAAAAGAATGCAGACCAGGTAGTAGCGCACATCAAAGCGCATGCGGCTGTCTTCGAACGGCTCGAAACCGCACTCGTATGGCGAGCGCTTTTCGGCGTCGGGCATCTTGGGGGCCAGAACGATACCGGCGCCCAACGCCACGACGCCGAATATCAGGCCAATGATGAGAAACACCAGGATGGGCAGGTAGTGCTCCAACATGCGCTCTCGCTCCGCCTCGGGACTTGGGGGGTGGGAAGCCCCGGCAGCTGCTACCGAATGGGCTTATACTTTACCACTAGTGGCGCCTATACCGCGACCCCCCGGCTATCGCCCCTGGCGCGCGCAACGCCAGATCCTTCAGCGACTTAACAAACGCCGCCGAGCGGGATTCCACTCAGAAATGGTGCCGATGGCCGGACTCGAACCGGCACGGCTTTCGCCACTGCCCCCTCAAGACAGCGTGTCTACCAATTCCACCACATCGGCAAAGCGACCCGCGCTGTCCGCGGACCCGCCATGACGCTCTATTCTACTGGTTCGCGCCGTTCTGGTCACCGGACTGCGGCGCCTGCGGCACGTCAGGAGCGCCCGTGCCCGGGCCCGACGCCCCGGCCTGCGCCTGCTTGCCGCTCGGCGGGGCCGGCGTACTACTGCTCGTCTGGGGCTTGGGCGCAGCGGCACCGGCTCCCTGCTTCGCGGGCGCGGACTGCTGAGCGGCGGGTGCCGAATGCTGAAGCTGCGATGCCAGACTGGCGCCCCCGCCCGAGCGCACCATGTACGCCAGCCCCAGGCTCAGTACGAAGAAGATCGTGGCCAGCGCCGCCGTCGCACGGCTGAGGAAGGTGGACGACCCGCGCGCGCCGAATACGGTGCCCGACGAGCCGCTGCCGAAGGCCGCGCCCGCATCGGCGCCCTTTCCGTGCTGCAGCAGCACGAGAATGATCAGAGTGATGGCGAGCACCACATAGATGGCGAGTAAGATTTGGTACATAAACCGACCGCGTCAGGAGCCGGGCTTTTCGCCAGCCCGGCAAATCGCTAAGAACTGGTCACTGCGAAGCGAGGCGCCACCGATCAGACCGCCATCCACGTCTTCGCACGCGAAGAGCCGGGAGGCGTTATCCGGTTTTACGCTGCCGCCGTACACGATCCGCAATTCGCCCGCTATTGTAGCATCGTCCCGGGCCACGTGCGCACGTAAGAAGGCATGCACGGCCGAGACCTGCGGCGGCGTGGCTGTTTTGCCCGTACCGATCGCCCAAACCGGCTCGTAGGCGAGGACCAGCCCGGCGAAAGCCTGGATGCCGCACCGGCTGCGCACCGCATCGACCTGTCCCGCCAATACCGCTTCCGTCTCGCCCGCCTGCCGCTGTGCGTCGGTCTCGCCGACGCATAAAATGGGGGTCAGCCCGGCCGCTTGCGCCGCGGCCACTTTGGCCGCGACGCGCTCATCGCAGTCACCGAACAACGCGCGCCGTTCGGAGTGGCCGACGATCACATAGCGGCAGTCCGCGTCCGCCAGCATCGCCGCGCTCACTTCGCCGGTATAGGCGCCGTCTCCACCGAACTCGCACACATCCTGAGCGCCGAGCGCCGCGCGGTGCCCCAAGCGCTCACGCACCGCATCGAGCAGCACGAAAGGCGGGCACACGACCACGTCCACCCCGTGGTCTGCGCCGAGCCCTGAAGCCAGCGCGGACGCGAGCTCGGCGGCGGCCGCATGCGTGCCGTGCATCTTCCAGTTTCCTGCCACCAGACGGCGTCTCATCACCCGACCCCCTGCGCCAAGACCGCGCGACACCATACCGGGGGCGCTGTGCCAAGACAAGCGCTCGGCCGGTTGCCGGCACGGCCCGCTTCGACGTTACCGCAAAGTCTGTCCGCGGCCTACCCGTCGGCCGTGCTCACCGCCGCTTGCCTGACGTGCTCGGCGAGATAGCGTGCATATTCGTGGACGCGGAGTTCGTCCAGTCCTTCCACCATGACCCGGATCAAGGGCTCGGTGCCCGACGGGCGCAGGAGCACGCGCCCGTCGCCGCCGAGCTCGCCCTCGACCTCATCCACCACGCGCCGCACCGCCTCGCTCGACAGCAGGCCGTCGATGCGCTGCGGCACCTCCACGTTGACCAGCGCCTGCGGACACTTTTGCACCTCGCCCGTCAGCGCGTGCAGCGGTTTCCCGCTGCCGACCATCATCAGCAGGACCTGCAACGCCGTCACGATGCCGTCGCCGGTGGTGGTGCGATCCAGGCACACGACATGACCCGACGGTTCGCCGCCCAGCATCCCGTCAGAGGCGTACAGGCGCTCCAGTACGTAGCGGTCCCCGACCTGGGCGCGCTCGAAGGGGATTCCGCACCCCTGCAGCGCGCGCTCCAGACCCAGGTTGCTCATCACCGTTCCCACCACCGGCCCGCGCAGCGTTCCCTCGGCCTGGCGCGCACGTGCGATGATGTAGAGGATGTCGTCACCGTCCACCAGCGCGCCGTGGCGGTCAACCATGATGCAGCGGTCACCGTCGCCGTCCAGCGCCACGCCCACGTCTGCACCGCGCTCGACCACCGCGCGCTGCAGCGGCGCCGGATGGGTGGAGCCGCAGCCCTGGTTGATATTCAGCCCGTCCGGCTGGTTGGCGACCGGGGTCACCTCAGCGCCGAGCTCGCGAAAAACGTGAGGGGCGACGTGATAAGTCGCGCCGTGACCGCAGTCCACGACAACCTTGAGGTCCTTGAGCGAGAGCGAGCGCGGAAACGTGCCTTTGCAGAACTCGATATAGCGGCCGGCGGCATCGTCGATGCGCCGCGCACGCCCCAGGGCTTCGGGCGCCACGGTGGCCATGGCTTCATCGATCAGGCTCTCGATGCGCGACTCGATCTCATCCGGCAGCTTCTGGCCATCGGCGGAGAAGAACTTGATGCCGTTATCGTAAAAGGGGTTATGCGAGGCACTGATGACCACACCGGCGCGCGCCCGAAAGGTCCGCGTCAAGTAGGCGATGGCCGGCGTGGGCATGGGCCCCAGCAGGAGCACGTCCACGCCTGCGGCGGAAAAACCGGCCTCCAGAGCCGATTCGAACATGTAGCCTGAGACGCGCGTGTCCTTGCCGATGACCACCGAGGCGCCGTTGCCCGCCTCGCCTGCCAGCACCCGTCCGGCGGCCCAACCCAGCTTGAGGATAAACTCCGCGGTCATGGGGTGCTCGCCAACGCGCCCGCGGATTCCGTCCGTCCCGAAATACCTGCGTCCCATCCTATGCTCCTCCCGGCAACGAGGGCGCCTGCGCCCGCCACCGGCGCAGCGCACCGGCGACGCGCAACGCATCGCGGGTCGCCCTCACGTCGTGAACCCGCACAATCGAGGCGCCCTCCCATGCCGCGATCGCTGCTGCCGCCACGCCCCCATGCAGGCGTTCACCCAATGGTGCGTCGAGCAGCTCTCCCAACATGGACTTGCGCGACACGCCCACAAGCAACGGATAACCCAGTGCCGCGAGCTCCCGCAGGTGAGCGAACAACTCAAGATTGTGCGTCAGAGTCTTACCGAAACCGAACCCCGGGTCCAGAACCAGGCGCTCGCGCGCCAGCCCCGCCTCAACGCACGCTTGCGCACGCCTCGCGAGGAAGCCGCTGACCTCCGCGACCACGTCGTCGTAGTGCGGATGCTTTTGCATGGTCCGCGGCTCGCCCTGCATGTGCATCAGGCATACCGGCACGGCGCAGTCGCGTGCGGCGGCCAGCGCCCCCGGTGCCCGCAAAGCGGAGACGTCATTGATAAATCCGGCGCCCGCGCGGCAGGCAGCGCGCATGACGTTGGGCTTCATGGTGTCGATCGAGATCACCGCGTCCACCGCGCCCGCCAGCCGCTCAATGACAGGGACGACTCTATCGAGCTCGGCCTCGCTACTCACCGCTCGCGCGCCGGGCCGCGTCGACTCACCGCCCACGTCGATAATATCGGCGCCTTCATTTACCAGACGCACGCCGTGAGCGACGGCCGCTTCGACGTCCAGGAATCGCCCGCCGTCCGAAAACGAATCGGGCGTCACGTTGAGCACGCCCATGACCCGGGGCTGGCTCAAATCCAGCGTCTTACCGCCGCAATGCAACTCGCCCAACAACGCCATCCCCCCGGATCAGTTCCAACAGCAATGAAACGGGCCGGCAGGAGCTTCTCCTGCCGGCCCGTAAGCAAACGCACGAACTGGCTTCAATGCTGTCCGGCCGGGTTCGGCTGCCCCCCCTGCCCCTTGGGCGTGGCGGGACTCCCCCCGGCCAAGGCGCCGGCCCCCGGCCCCGGAGTGTCTGCATCTTTCCAGCTCTCGGGAGGCCCCGGCGGCTTGCCGTGCATGATCTGGTCAATCTGATCGGAGTCGATGGTTTCGTACTTGATCAGCGCCTCGGCCATCAGGTGCAGCTTATCCAGATTCTCTTCCAACAACTGCTTGGCGCGCCTGTAATTGGCATCGATGATGGCGCGGATCTCCTGGTCGATGGACTTGGCGGTGGCGTCCGACATCTGGCTGCCGTGCCCGCCGGCCTGCGCACCCAGAAACGGCTGGCCGTCGTCCTCGCCGTAGGAGAGCGGGC
>Ga0102962_1000227_pt1 | contig 31815 bp, 26 predicted proteins | sample SalPonF2_C_D2_MG_FD_84519 | JGI IMG/M metagenome (GOLD analysis project Ga0102962, IMG submission 84519) | Salt pond soil microbial communities from South San Francisco under conditions of wetland restoration - Salt Pond MetaG SF2_C_D2_MG ...
CGATTGACAAATAGGAGTGTCAGCAAATCAAGAAAGCCATGCATAAAACGGGAGAACCCAAATTTTGTCTTTCCATATTTTCGGGGATGATGCTGAACCTCTTTTTCGCCTATGCGATCATACCCTTCCAGTTTTGCCAGAAATGGTATATATCGATGCAATTCTCCATACAAATAAATATGTTCGATTACATCCCGCCGATATACTTTAAGCCCACAATTGAAATCGTTGAGCTCAATGCCTGTAACCATTGAAGTTACCTTATTGAAAAAACGAGATGGAATTGTTTTGGAAATAGGATCGTGACGTTCCTTCTTCCAACCGCTGACCAAGTGCAAATCCTGTTCTTTAAGCATTTGCAACATCGCTGGAATCTCTAACGGATCATCTTGTAAGTCGGCATCCATCGTGGCAATAAATTGTCCCCGGGCCTTTTCAAATCCTGCCTGTAATGCCGAACTTTTGCCATAATTGCGTTGTAGCTGGACACCGTGCACATTCTTTTGCTCACAACTCACCTTTTTAATCTCATTCCATGATCCATCCGTGGAACCATCATCAACAAAAATCACTTCATAACTATAGCGATCATCGAGTGCTTCATGAATCTGATCGGTCAACTCTATAATAGATTCGTCCTCGTTAAAGAGTGGTACAACGATGCTGAGATCAATAGTTGAAGTATTTGGATTTTGTTCAGTCAAAGTTTGATTAAATATTTTTTCAGCAAACAGTTAGTCCGCGTTATTCACCTCATTCGTGAATAATTCGGTTAGAAAAAATGAAGCAGATCATGTATAATTAGCAATAAAGATACGCTTTTAGAATTCCTATGAAAAAACTTTATTATTCCATCGGTGAAGTCAGCGAAATCACAGAAGTAGAACCACATGTTCTGCGCTATTGGGAAACGGTATTTAATGAACTTAAGCCCAAAAAGAATAAAGCTGGTAATCGCGTTTACAAAGAAAATGATATAGAAATTATTTTAAAACTCAAGGAACTTATTCAAGAGAAGAAATACAGCACCGAAGGCGCTCAGCAGGTCTTGGAACAAGATAATGAAGAAGATAATAAAGAAGTGCCGGTCAGTTTGAAGAAAGATCTCAAAGAGATTCGTGTCTTCCTGAATAAACTTCTTGAAAAACTTTGATTCGATTTTAAATACTTTGAATTTCAACACTTCTGAACTTAAGTACTATCTATGGCGCTTTCTGATCTATCCCTCGGTCCCGTTCACTTATATGAAATAGAAACCGGACGTTTTCGACTTGACGGCGGTGCCATGTTCGGAGTGGTACCCAAAACTCTTTGGTCGCGATATATCGATGTGGATGATAAGAACCGCATTCCCATGGCCATGCGTTGCCTGCTAATTGAATCCGAAAACACTGGTAAAACCTATCTTGTCGATAACGGATCCGGTACAAAATTCAATGAAAAACTCGAAAATATCTACCAGATCGATCATGAGCACAGTAACCTGTTGGATTCGCTGGATCATCATGGTTTCAAGCCCAAAGATATCACAGATGTTATCTTCTCGCACCTGCATTTTGATCACTGCGGGGGCACAACCTATTATGATAAGGATGGCAATATTGCCCATACCTTTCCCAATGCCACCTACCATGTTACGCGCAAACATTTGGAAACCGCTACCAATCCCAATGCTCGTGAAAAGGCGAGTTTTCTTGCAGACAACATTAATCCCATCGCCAATTGGAAAAAACTGAATACTGTTGAGGAATTCCACAAATATGAGGATGGCTTGGATGCTATTCCTGTAAATGGGCATACCATAAGTCAACAGCTGCCGCGAATTTCTGTTAATGGCAAAACCATTGTTTTTGCAGCGGATTTGATTCCGACCCATGTCCACCTGCCTCTGCCATGGGTGATGGGATATGACATGTATCCCGTTCAGACCCTGGAAGAAAAAGAACGAATTCTGGATCAGGCCATTGAGGAAGATTGGTATCTTTTTCTGGAGCATGATGCGAATGAGCAGATCATTACCGTTAAGAAAGAAAATGGTAAATATGCGGTGAAAGATACGTTTACACTAAATGATTTATAGAGGCTAACTTGATTAGTGTTTAAAAACTACAGCTCTTTATGTAATCCCAAAGATAATAACGGACTTTAGGGCTGTTAACCAGCATCGTTTGACTGCTGAATGCCTCGGGGTGTTACCGTTCTTAACCCGAATACCAATTTTTTTAAAATATTTGAGAGAATACAGAGTCCGCTGATTATTTTACATAAAGAACTTTGGGAAAAAGCTTGATTTCACTAATTTTCTTGCTAATCCTTAATACATAATTTCCAACCTCATGAACAAGGATGAATCAAATAGCACGCTGATTAACCGATTCATCACTGTGGTTCGTCAGTACTTCCGGCAACTGCGACGTAAGCACACTCTGGCACTTTGCGGAATCGCCCTGACCATTCTGTTTAGCGGACTTGTGTTTACAGGGCTATTGGAACATCTGTTCTATCTCCCTGCTACGGCAAAGATGATTATCCTTTTATCATGGATTATCCTGGCTGCCGGATTAGTCATTTATTACAACCATCAGCTCAATCTGCCTACTTTTTCTGAATTCTATCACCAGTTTGGGAAAAAACATACCAATCCCGGCCTCAGCGACGCCCTCGATCTTTATTTTGATTCCAGTCCAAAAAAATCATCATTGCATGAAGCGGCCATCAGGCAAAATCTTACGGATTTAAATCCCGGGGATATCAAATCAAGATTCAAGCAATTTCTTAAAAAGCATCCGGTGCACAAATATTATCGCGGGGGACTTGCGGGCGCTTGTGTCAGCTTACTGGTGCTAATGGGATTTACAGCAACGCAGCCGTCGGCTATGAATCGACTGGCCCACTTGTGGATTAGCTATACACCGCCCAATCCTTATAATTACACTATTGAACCCGGTACGGTTACCCTCGAACAGGGAGAATCATTCATTCCCAAAATCAAATTCGATGGCCAATATCCCAAAAACCTTTCGCTCGAATTTAAAACAAACATCGAACAAGAATTTCGCAACCGTACGGCAGCATCTGAAACAAACCAGCAAGCCACATTTTCTCCTGTATCGCTTACAACTGACGGCAGCTATTACTTTATTATGGATGGATTCAAGAGCTCTGAGCACCGGGTTACCGTTCAACTTCGTCCGCGACTGGAACAGCTGTCTTTAGAGGTTATTCCCCCATCTTATACCGGCCTTGATAGCAGTTCCTTTACGTATCCATTTACGCAGATATCTGCGTATCGAGGATCAAAGATTAAACTATCGGCCAAGACGAATAAGCCAGTCGCAAGAATCAGTTTATTTCGAACGGTTTCAGAAGACACTGTCACACTTTCATCCCCAGGCGGAGATGACATCAATTTTCATCACAGTTGGAGTGTAGCAGCTATCGATACGGCTTCTTTTAGTATGGTGGACAGTGCGGGACTAACTAATAAAAATAAATTCCGGTTTATTACTGAACCCAAGGGAGATCAAGCTCCTTTTGTAAACCTAATTGAACCTTCTGATAACCTGCAAATGAAAACACCGGAAAACTTAACCATAGTTTATAAAGCCGGTGATGATTTTGGCTTGACTCGTGCTTCTCTCCATTATGAGTTGCAACGCGCTTTTGTTGATCATCCTGAAAAAGGATCGATATCGCTTAGCCATCCCAAAATGAATACTGAGCAGAATTATGAATGGAAGCTGCCAAAGCTGGATCCCAAGCCTCGCGACGTGCTTACCTATTGGATTGAGGTCAGAGATAACGATGCTTATAATGGCAGCAAAGTGGGTCGGTCCCAAAAATTGACGATCACTTTCCCTTCTATGACCAAATTTTTGGATGATATCGACAATCAGGAAGAAGACGTCACGCAATCACTGAAGAATGTGTCGGATTCGTTTGACCAGATGCAACAGGAGTATCACGAATTTAAAAATCAACTAAAGCGTAATCCTGAAACTGATTATGAACAGAAAAAACAGTTAAAGCAGGTTGATGAAAAAAGAAAAGATGTGGAAAAGAAGGTTCAAGAGCTCAATAAAAAGTTTGATGATATACGTAAAGAGCTCAAGAAAAATAAGGCTATGTCCTCAGAGACGACGAAAGCTTATGATGAGCTTCAAAAGCTGATGAAACAAATCAATGATCCGGAGCTTGAGAAAGCATTGAAAGAACTTAGAAAGCAGTTAGGGAATATGACTCCCAAACAAATGAGGAAAGCACTGCAAAATTATGAATTCAATGAGCAGCAATACAAGGATCGCCTCAACCGTACAATAGAACTTTTCAAATCGCTGAAACTGAATAGTGATCTTGAAAAGATGGCCAAGTCGCTGGAGGAGTTGTCCAAGCAAGAACAAAAAATCAGTACTTCAAAAGAAACTCCCAAGAATGACCTGGACCAGCAAAAAACGGTAACTAACGACCTGCAGGATGTCCAGAAACAGCTTAAAGAGTTGGATCAAAATGCGCCGAAAAATGCTAAAAATCAGGTACAGAAACTGCAACAGGATTCGAAGAAGCAGATGGATCAGATTAAGAAGGAGTTGCAAGAAAATATGAAGCAGCTACAAAATCAGCTGAAGGGGCAAAAAACAAATCCCCAAACCAAACAACAGCAGCGCCAAATTCAGAAGCAGATGCAGCAGATGGCGCAGCAAATGAGGGACTCAAAACAACAGCTAAACCAACAACGGATGCAGGTTAACATGGCTGCTCTCAAATATATCCTCTATTCTATGATCAATCTCTCCGATAACCAGGAAGAAATAACAAAGGAGACCGAGAATCTACCTCCGCGTTCCCAGGCTTATGTTGAGAAGGCTCGTAAAGAACAGAATATTGCCCAGCAATTTTCGATGCTTTCGGATTCGCTTTACAAGGTTTCATCGAAGATTGCGAGCTTTTCGAATCAAATCAATAAAAAGAAAACTGAGGTTGAGAATCATTTGGATCGTGCCGTAGATATGCTTGCCGAGCGCGACCAATCCAATGCGACCTACGCTCAACGGCAATCGCTGGGGGGCATCAATGCACTTTCGACAATGATTGCCTCACTACTTGATCAGCTCCAAAATCAACAAGGTGGAGGATCCGGTTCTGGGAACATGAGTATGCAGCAATTGATTGAGCAGATGAAAAAAATGTCCGGGCAGCAACAATCATTGAATAAACAGATCCAAAATATGATTAATGATATTCAGGGCGATCGATTGAGTCAGGATCAGTCAAAGAGACTCAATCAGCTGGCCCGGCAGCAGAATAAGATCCGCAAGCAACTTCGTGAGCTTCAACGCAACGGGCAGCTCGAAACAGGCGACAAAGTACTAAGTCAACTACAGCGAATGTCTGACCAGATGGAAGATGCTATCAATGATCTTCGTGGAGGACAGCTGGATCGAACGCTTGTTAAAAGACAGCAGAATATTCTTTCCCGCATGTTAAGTTCTCAAAAGGCTTTACAAGAACGCGGAAAAGAAGACCGGCGTGAAGCTACGACCGCCGAGGATCAACCTCATTCTGTTCCCCCTGATATGACATTGGAAGAACTGCAGCAGCGGATTCGAAAGATGCTTAACAATCCTGATCGAACAAAATTTACGGAAGATTACCAGAGACTTATCGAGCAGTATTTTGAGCTGCTTAAGAAGCAGAAAAAAGAAGCGATCCAAAGTAAATAACCTAAGTCCGGGGTAAGCGGCATATCACCAACCCGCAAATTCAGTTTGTAGGTGGACGTCCGTAAAAATATGATGTTCGTCCTATAAAACTATGATCATTAAAAATTAATTGATCATAGACTCGGGCCTTATTTCACATCAGCTAACATCTTCCTGTTCATCTCGATAATACGTTCATAAGCCGTCAGTACAGCATCTGTGGCTTTGAAATTCATAACCTCGGCGTGTTCTTTAACGGCTTCAATGGCATTTACCGGGGCAAAGGGATAACCCACAATCTTGAGTCCCGGAATGTCGCCACTGCTGTCTCCTATATAAGCTACTTCGTCAGGGGCGAACTCCAGCTTCTCGCATAGCTGTAGAATTCCATTCCGTTTGTTATTATTGCTAAGGATAATATTAATAGAGACGTCTGTCTGATGAACTTCGAAGCGAGGATAGTTATCATCAACATATTCGACCACTTTCGGATAAATTTCATTAATAATTTCTTTCTCCAGGTGGATAATTCCCGCATCCATTCGTTTGGTAAACTCAGCAATCATTCCGGGATAGTTAGAGACTAATTCTCGATTCATCCAGTCTTTTAATTCAGCAACCTGTTGTTCAGCTTCTTCATCGAAAACCGGAGAAAACTTCACCTCATTTGTTGCAAGCTCATAAACCCCTCCACTTTCGAAGACAACCGGTTTTTCCACTCCCATCCATTGCGCTACGGCTTCGACATATGACATCGGCCGGCCGGAACAGATCGATAAAGGAGGCACAGCTAAATCATGTTTACTTTGCTCGTTAAGTCTGCGGATTTGAGAAAGTTTTTCCCAGTCGGGTGTTTCGAATGGAATCGTCAGACATCCATCAATGTCCGTAATAAAAAGTTTAATCATTATTTTTTAAGCCGTGTGGTAAGCGTATGCTCCTCACAAATGTTCCAGTTTCTGCGTAATCTTTTTCCAAATCTCAAAGTTACCCAATATTCTGTTCAATTTTGGGAAGAAATAGGAGGTCTTATAAATTTGCTTAGCTCTCTGAGTCTTTTTGAATATTTATAACTTTTTTTCTTTCGCTGTCGAATAATTCAAATTCGGGAAAGACTATCCCCAATACCATAAACAATAGTCCAAAACCGGCCAGCCACTGGTACTGATTCTTATAATCTGCATATTCCTGACTTGCGAACTCACCTTGCTGCAATTCATCGAGCCTCCCTAAAAAAGCATCAATACCTGAGCTGCCACTACGAATCTCATAATATTTTCCGTTGCCCTCATCCGCTATAGATCGGAGTGTCTTGGAATGTAATTGAGTAGTCACCACCTTGCCATTTTCATCACGCTTATAGCCAGTCAGAGAGCCTGATTTATTATACACGGGAATAGTACCTCCGGATTGGGTACCGATCCCCAACGTATAGACGGAAACATTTTCTTTTTTAAGCTGAGCCAAAGCATCTTTATAATCACCGCCGTGGTTTTCTCCATCAGAGATGATTAACAGTACTTTAGCTGCTTTTGTCTTTTGTTTTTCATCATCAAGCGACTTGAATGCCTTGGATGCGGTTTTCATAGCTGCACTAAAATCCGTTGAAGAGGTAGGCATCTGACTTGTTTCAGAGATATTTAAAAACATGCGAAGTGCAGAATAATCAAGTGTCATGGGCGATTGCAAGTAGGCTTCTCCGGAAAAAACTACCAACCCTACCCGGTCTCCTTTCAAACGATCAATCAAACGGGAAATCTCATATTTTGCCTTATCAAGTCTGCTGGGTTTGACGTCCTCAGCGTTCATACTTGCAGACAGATCAAGCGAGACCAGTAAATCGACTCCCTGGCGTTTTACCTCCCGAACCTCAGTACCAATTTTAGGTCCGGCAGCTGCGATAATTAGCAGACCAACGCCAATATATAAACTAATATTCCGGATTCGATTCCCAAGAGGCCAAAATCCGGAACGCAGTTTTTTGAATAGCTCAGATCCAAAAAATGATTTTCTCTTTTCATCGAGCTGTTTATTATACCACCAGCTACCTGCTAATAACAGAGGAACAATCAGCAAAAACCACAGATAGTAACTATTCTGCCAAATCATATTTGATGCTTATAAGCTTGTTTTTATATCAATCGGAGAATAAATAACTCACGAAGATAAACCAAATTGTATATACCAACAATTTCTTTTAAAATTGCTCCTTCAGCCATTCTATTTTTTAAAACGTAAAGGTAGACACACTCTATACACATAGAATATCATTATTTTATTAGCACAAGAACCAAATCCATCAAATTATTGCCCGTAGGTCCGGTTTTGAACAGGGTCCCCACCTTTTCATGAAAATGATAGGAATCGTTATTCTTAAGGTATTTGTTAGGATCCAATCCCTTCTCCTTTGCTTTTGAGATGGTCTGACCATCCACAATTGCGCCGGCGGCATCTGTGGGACCGTCAATCCCGTCGGTTCCTGCACTAAGCCAAGTGGTGTTTTTTTGCCCTGCAATTTTGATGGCTCCCCGAAGGGCAAGTTCCTGGTTTCGGCCTCCCTTGCCACTACCAGTCACCGAAACGGTACTTTCGCCGTAAAAAATTAATAATAAAGGTATTGAATCTTGCGTCAAGAACTTCCCAATTTGTTTTGCAATCTGAGTAGCAACATCTTCCACATCCTCATTGTAGACACCGTCAGCTATATAGGTATTATAATTCTTCTTGGCCAGATCCGAAATTACGTTGGCCAGCTTCCGCGCCGAGCTTATGATATGGGACCGGTGCAGGCCCATGGAATCTTCTCCCGGCTTTGTCGTTTCAGGCGCTTCTCCGGTGATTCCTTTTTCAATATGCGTGTGCACTGATTTGGGAATATGATCCCACAAATCATATTCTAACAGAACATGATACGCATCCTGAAATGTAGAGCTGTCGGGAGTCGTCGGACCGCTGCCAATTATCGAAAGGTCATCATCAGGAACGTCCGAAATAACCAGATCTATAATCGAAATATTGGTTTTTAGAAAGCTAAGCATTTGCCCTCCTTTTAACTGGGAGCAATGCTTTCTAACAGTATTTATCTCCCGTATAGTGGCTCCTGAATTATTCAAGAGCTCGAAAGTATGATTTAAATCATCAATAGAAATTTCCTCGGCCGGTAAACAAAGCAATGATGAAGAACCTCCGGATATCAGTGTTAATAGGATTGATTCTGTCGGTAGTCCTTCCAGGAATTGCTTTGCTTTTTGTCCGGCCTTAAGGCTCCTTTCATCAGGAACGGGATGAGCACTGGCTATCACTTCATCGGCCTGACAGGACTCTGTTCTTTCTTTGTCGGAGGTGACGACCAGGCTACCAGCCAAGTAATCTCCCAGCAATTGGTCAGTCGCTTCAAACATCGGAATAGATGCCTTACCAACCGCAAACACGTAAATAGGCCGAGAAGTTATATCAAACTGCTGCTCCCCGTCCCCGATTCGCAGACTGCCGGTTTTCTTGTCCGGCTTAATGTATTCTGCAACAGATCGATGTGGTGAACACCGATCAAGCGATTCCTCAAACAAATTTTTCAGCGACTTTTTGGGATCCATAAGTCTTTTCGGCCTAACCAGGATTTGGCAAAATCGATTTGCTAGTAAATTTCTTAGTTACCTAGATTTCTGTATCCTTGATCTTAACCAAAATCACTGTTTTTTCGTAGCTCTCTATTAACATGGAATTAATCACTTATAGCGATAAACCTATAAGTTTAAAAAGATACTACCTTAGAGCATTTATCGATAAACCTCTTATCAATCATACGTATAGAATCCTTCCCCTGTTTTATCTCCCAGCTTACCGGCATCAACCATCTTAACAAGTAATGGACAAGGACGATATTTGGGATCTTTAAACCCTTCATAAAGAACATTTAAAATGTCCAGACAAACATCTAATCCTATAAAATCGGCAAGTCGCAGCGGTCCCATGGGATGTGCCATACCCAGCTTCATGACCGAATCGATATCTTTAGGATCAGCTACGCCTTCGTGCACACAGAAAATAGCTTCATTAATCATCGGCATAAGCACCCTGTTAGACACAAAGCCGGGGTAATCGGCAACCGGAACCGGAGTCTTATCCAATAAACGTGCTGTTTCTTCGATCGTATCAACGGTATCCTGGTTAGTCTCAAATCCCTTTACAATTTCAACAAGTTTCATCACAGGTACCGGATTAAAGAAGTGCATACCGATAAATTGCTCCGGTCGGGATGTCGTCGCAGCTAGTTTTGTAATTGAAATTGAAGAGGTATTGGATGCCAGGATCGCATTTTTTGAAGTAGCTTTATCCACATCCGCAAAAACCTTTTGCTTAAGTTCGAAATTTTCCGGCACGGCTTCGATAACCAGATCAACATCTTTTACCGCTTCGATAATGTTGGTAAAAAGCTCGATATTATCTAAAGTCTGTATCTTCTGTGCCGAATCAATTTTCTCTTTCTTAACCATCCGCTCCAGATTCTTATCGATAGTCTGTAGTGCATTATCTGCGAGTTCCTGTTTGGTTTCTACCAAATGCACTGGGATGCCATTCATAGCAAAAACATGACAAATTCCATTTCCCATGGTACCGCCGCCAATAACTGCCACATTTTTAATATCCATAAGTCTCACTTACTTTATTTTGATTTATTTTTTGCCAGTCTCATGCTGAGGGTATAGAAACAATTTAGCATTTTCAACGCTCTGGCATTCTATTTATTAATCACTAAGTTTGGTACTTTCCTGACTGACATTCAACAATTTCTGTTCACATGAAAACATTCCTCAGATACCTGATTTTTTTCCTGATTCTTATTACCGGCATTGCGGGTCTGGCAATCTACTGGACGTTTTACCGACCTCTTCCCGATTATCAAACCACACTCAAACAACCTGAATTACATCAAGAAGTTGATATTCATTGGGATGATCATGGCGTTCCCCATATTTATGCCAATGACAAACATGATCTCTATTACAGTGTGGGGTATGTACACGCCCAGGACCGACTTTGGCAGATGACCCTGTCTCAAATTGCCGCCCAGGGACGTTTTGCTGAATTTTTTGGGAAAGCCCTGCTCCCCTATGACAAATTACAGCGAACGTTAGGATTTTGGAAGACAGCCCAGCAAATAGCAAAAAATTTATCCGACTCTACTCGTAAAAAACTACAGGCCTATGCCGATGGGGTTAATGCCTATATCAAAACGCACCCTAAAAGTCTGCCTATACAGTTTACGCTAGCAAATATGAAACCCATTCACTGGACTGTCACCCATTCTATAGTATTAACTCGGCTCATGGCCTGGGAGCTGAACCTGAGCTGGAAGTCAGAACTGACGTATTCGTATCTTTCCAAGCATCTACCCGTTGATAAATTTAATCAACTGCTGCCGGACAGCAAGTTTATTCCAAGGATGAAGCCAGATAGTGTATCAAAATCCTGGGCAGCAGCCGTTATGCCGGTTCTTAAAAAAAACGAACATCTTCGTAAAATCCTTGGCATACGCGGAACTCATGTAGGGAGTAATGCATGGGCGATCAGCGCCAAAAAATCGACTACAGAAGCCCCCCTACTGGCAGGCGATCCACATCTTGGGTTGGATGTGCCGGGCAAATGGTATGAAGTACACCTGCATGTTAATGGTCAAAATCTGGCGGGAGCTACCATACCCGGGGCTCCGGTTGTGGTATTGGGACAAAATGATCACCTGGCCTGGTCGATGACTAACATTATGCTTGACGATACCGACTTCTACCAGGAAGCTGTTAACCCTGAAAACAATAGCCAGTATTTGCTTGATTCGCTGGCTGGTGCCCCGGTATACAACAATTTCAAAGTCCAAAAAGAGGTTGTTAAAATTAAGAATGCAGATGACACCGTCCTCACGCGGCGGCTCACTGATCATGGTCCGGTTATTTCTGATATCTATCCACAACAGAGATTTATCAAGGACAAAGTCATCACCATGAAATGGACCGGCTATGAGATTACTAATGAAATGAAGGCATTATTCAAGATGGATTGGGCGAAAAATTTTACAGAATTCAAAAAAGGGGCGCGTGATTTTAAAGTGCCTGGCCAAAACATCATATATGCTGATAAAGATGGAAATATTGCTCAACTCTCTTTAGCTGACATCCCCATTCGCAAGGGAAATCCTCTGGGCCTTCGAAAAGGGTGGGATTCTTCTCAGGATTGGCATGGCTATGTACCCTTTGATGAGTTACCATCCAAAATCAATCCTGATCGGGGGTGGGTAGCGAATGCCAACAATCCACCTATGTCTAAAAATTATCCCTATTACATTTCAGTTTACTGGGAACCGGACGCTCGTTATGAACGCATCAAACAGTATCTAACCCAAGACCAACGTTTGTCACCTGAGGTATTTCAGCAAATGCAAAATGATGTTTATTCCCTCTACGCACGTGATCTTACACAACAAATTTTGCCTGTTTTAAAGAAAACCAAAAAGTATAATTTTGATACTGTCATCTCTTACCTTGAGAACTGGGATTATTCTTACGATGGTTCTGAGACGGCAGCATCCATCATGGATGCTTTTATGCTCAGGCTTTCACGCAATACGTTCCGTGATGAAATGACGGATTCCGTCTATACAAGTTTTATCAGGTTCAATGCGCTACCTTCTCGAGCCCTGATTCGTTTCTTACGCAACGGTAGTTCATTTTTTGATGATATAAATACCGCCGATCGGCAAGAAACTCGCAACGACATTATTGTTGAAAGTATGCATCAGGCAATCCAATTTTTGCAAAGTCATTATGGCAATGAACCCTTCCAATGGCGCTGGGAACAACTTCATAAAATCACCTTGAAACCGCCTTTTTTCGGCCAAGCGGCAGATAATCCCAATGCTCCCTCAGCGTTAAAACTTATTGTGAATAATTTGATGAGCCTGGGTCCCTATTCGGCTGTTGGTGATGGTATGACGATCAATAATGGAGAATACAGCTGGAATGATCCTTATGGGATGATTCTGGGGCCTTCCATCCGACGGATTATTGACTTTTCTGATTTAAGCAGAACCCTTTCCATCATCCCGACCGGGCAATCTGGCAACCCCCTTTCGCAGTTTTACGGGGATCAAACTAAAAGCTGGCTCAATGGTCAGTACAAATTTTTGTATCAGGACAGCACTTTTTTCAACGAAAATCAGTTTAAAACTATGAGGTTGTTGCCCAAATAATAGAATTGTTTAAGCTAATGAAATGTTAAACAACGAAATATACCCATGATCACCAAAGCTCCATCACGGACAATCCAAAAACCATTGATTGGGCGGGAGCTTTAAACTAAGTTAAAACCCGGATTAGGATCAGCATTAAATTTATCATCAAAAATTATATGCATCAAATTTTACGATTTCTTTCATCTCATAAAAAATACTTCTTACCCCTTCTGATTGCTTTATTCATAAGCTGCTCTACAAGTAAAAGGGCAACTAAAGAACATGCTTCCCAAGGTATTGAGCAAAAAAGCATTCTTAATAAAATTGATTCCCTTGCAAGTGATAGCTCTGGTATCTCTCACCAAAAGAAAGCTGTACAACCCATAAGAAATGGGAAAACCGTTGATGCTCTGCTTGCCAGTATGTCGCTCAAAGAAAAAATCGGACAATTATTTTTTATACGGGCTCACGGGTATTTTAGAAGTAATGATAGTGATGATTATCGCGACCTGGAGAACCAAATTAAAAATTATCATGTCGGCGGCATTACATTCTTCAGCGGTAATGTATACGGACAAGCAGTATTAACGAATAAACTTCAAAACATCAGCAAAATTCCGTTATGGATTACTGAAGATATGGAACACGGACCGGCCATGCGTGTCAGAGGAGCTACAAACTTCGTCCCGTCAATGGGGGTCGCAGCCACCCAAAACTCCGATTATGCCTACTGGATTGGCAAAATAACTGCTCGTGAGGCCAAAGCACTGGGGGTAAATCAAATTTTTGCCCCCGTCCTGGACGTAAATAACAATCCGGCTAATCCCGTAATAAACGTCAGATCCTTTTCGGGAGATCCTGACACCGTGGCTAAATATGGCAATCGATTTATTGATGGTGTCCAGTCGGAAGGCATCATTGCCACGGGCAAACACTTTCCCGGTCACGGCGATACCGATACGGATTCTCACCTGGCATTACCGGTGATTAAATTTGGCTATTCGCGTTTGGACTCTGTAGAGCTTGTCCCCTTCCGCTCGGCCGTCAACGACGGCATCAGCAGTATGATGAGTGCCCACATTGCTTTTCCGAAGATCAGTAAACAACCCGGCCTACCAGCTACTATGGATTCAACCGTTCTCAACCGTATCCTCATGGACAGCTTAAAGTTTCATGGAACGGTCTTTACCGATGGACTTGAGATGAAAGGAATCTCCGCAAATTACTCTCCCGGTGAAGCGGTAATAAAAGCACTTAAAGCCGGCGCCGATTTGATGCTACTAAGCCCTGATGATCTGACCGCTATTCATGAAGTCGAGGTAGCTGTGCATGATGGACGATTATCCGAGTCCCGAATCGATCAATCGGTTCGCAAACTGCTGAAATGGAAAAAACAGCATGGGCTTTTCAAGCATCATCGTGTGGATATTAATGCGCTAAGTAGCAAAATAGACACCCGAAAACACCAGTTAATCGCGGATGAGATTAGTCGCAAATCGCTGACACTGGTTAAAAATAAGGGTGACATTCTTCCTGTCCGTGCTGCTGATTATCCGGATGTGATGGTCGTCTCGGTTTCTGATGATAAAACCGGTACTGCGGGTTCTTCTTTTGTGTCACGGCTCGAAGATTACCATCCCAATATCGTATCACATGTATTGGATAACCGAACCGGCAAGGAAGAGAAAGAGCAAATGATAGAAGATGCTCGTAAAGCTAAGCTCATCATTATAGGCTCATTTATTTATGTAAAATCGGGCGAGAAAGTACAGTTAAGTAAAGATCATCTGAATTTTTTACGAAAATTAATTAAGAAAAAGCCTTCTGTTCTTGTTGCCTTTGGAAATCCCTATGTAGTACAGGATCTACCAAGTACCGATGCGCAGTTGATGGCTTGGTCTGCCCATGAAGGACAAGTTCGAAGTGTAGTGCCTGCTCTTTTCGGTGGATCTAAAATTAATGGACGATTACCCATCAAAATTCCCGGCATGTATGATATCAATGATGGGATTACCTTACCTCAAACCACGCTGCGTTATGATAAACCTGAGGTTGTGGGATTGTCGAGAGATTCTTTGCAAAAAGTAGATGACATTATGCACCATGCGATCTTTGACTCAACTTTTCCGGGTGGTGTAGTAGCCGTGGTCAAGAATGGAGTTATCGCTTATCAGAAAGGCTTTGGATATCAGACTTATAAAAAGCTGAAACCTGTAGAAGATGATGAGGTGTATGACTTGGCCTCCCTCACAAAAGTAACAGCGACCACACCCGCTGTGATGAAACTTATAGATGAAAGAAAACTTCACCTGAATGATAAAGTGAGCAAATTTTTCCCCGAGTTTAAGAAGGGTAAAAAAAGCAGGATCACTATTCGCAACCTGCTACTTCACAACTCAGGTCTGCCGGCCTTCCGGGTTTATATCGACTCTCTGAAAACGGAAAAAGCCATTGTCAATGCCGTAAAAAATGAACCTCTGATTAATGATCCCGGCACAAAGTATGTCTATAGTGATCTTGGATTTATCCTACTGGGAAAAATCGTTGAGCAAGTTACCGGTAAATCGCTGGATAAATATACCCGCAAAGAATTTTACTACCCGCTGGGAATGCATAATACCTTCTACAATCCTAAACACGTAGGTAGATGGCTGACTGATCGTATTCCTCCTGCCGAAATCGATACAACCTATCGTATGAAAACTATTCGGGCCCAGGTTCACGACGAACGTGCTTACTACATGAATGGCGTTTCGGGGCATGCCGGACTGTTTTCGAGTGCAGGTGACCTTGCTATCTATTGTCAAATGCTGTTAAGCAAAGGTTCCTACGCCGGTAAACAGTATATTACCCCCTCAACAGTGGAAACGTTTACCAGCCGTCAATCCAAGCGCTCTAATCGCGGCTATGGATTCGACAAAAAGAGCGAAGACGGATTCAGTACAGCGGGATCGCTAACCAGTGACAAAACGTTTGGACATCTCGGATTTACAGGTACCAGTTATTGGATTGACCCGGAGCGGGATTTGGCAATCATTCTTTTAACGAATCGAACATATCCGCATCGTTCATTCGGCCATAATATAAATCAAATACGGGCCGATGTTGCAGATGCTGTCGTTTCATCAATCACTGACGAATGAATACTCAAGTACTTTATCAACATAATTATGTCCCCTATTCGGGCAAACCATCAATTGCTATTGCACAGAGTAAAGAGGGGACATACTTCCCGGGATGCCGGATTGAAAATATTTCTTATCCACTGAATATCGATGCCGCTCAAAGTGCCCTTTTTTGTTGCTTGAGTGAAGGATATCAGCCTAAAACGCTATTTGTTTCAAATTCGGATAATAAGCTCATTCATTTTTGGGAAGAAGAATATGATGTTGTTCTCGAATCGTTGGGTGAAGGTTCACTGGCTGACTTTGATTTTGAGCAGATAATGCTGGACAGTTCTACAAATATTGCGCCAACGCTGGACAACTTGCTAAACTCAGCTGTCGTAGAAGAATCGAACTTCCCGGTCTCAGCTTTACTTGAAACGGATCTTGGTTATATAAGCGGAGTTAATATTGAATGCTCTGCCTGGAATATGGGACTCTGTGCAGAACGAGTAGCTATTTCTAAAGCATTGACTTACGGAGCCAAGAAGCTTAAAAGCATGCATATCCATTCCCGGAAAGGCGAATTCAGTAGTCCCTGTGGAGCATGCCGACAGGTAATTATGGAGCATATGCCTAATCGTCAAATCCATTTGCACCATGCTGACCATTCTGAGTCTATACACTTCAGCAACGATCTGCTTCCATATAGTTTTAGTTCAATCGCACTCTCAAATAAATAGAATTAATATATATGCTTTACATTGCAGCAATTGATTATGAGCATCTCGATAATGGAGTTTTCTTGACAACTCTGGCTAAATCTTTATACCAACTACAAGGTAAAGAAGATGTGCGGTCTATCATTATACATCGAGACAGTGCTTATACAGAAAGAATAATTCAGACTGGGGTGATGCGTGAAGAGGCTATCGTTCGGAGCGTTAAGGACCTAAACAACCGTCTTGTTGCCCTTTTTGCAGACCAAGGCGTTTCAACAGTTGGCATCAATCCATCACAACGTAAATTTATCACCAGAGAGGACGATCAGCTAACATTCGATCGTTCGTTCTATGAAACACTTCCTTCGAAGTCTGTCTTATTACTTTCTTCTCTGGTATATGATATTAACTCTGAACAGAATGTGGTCCTGGAACTGCCAACACTGGCACAATTTCTTTTTAAAGAATTAAGTGCAGAGGAACTTTTTATCTTCTCGAAATCAGATGAATCCGAAATTTTCACTTCGGATATCTCTGAAAAAATGCACTGGAAAACAATAGATCCCTCCTTCAGACAAAATCAAATTCCCAGCGAATTTACTGCTCTAAATCAACCCGTACAGCTTGTAACAGCCCGTGATTTCAATGAAATACCTAACGTAAAACACAGTATTTTCATCCGTTGAAGTATCTCTCAAAGTTCTATTTTTAGACAAAAAAAGGTGCAAATCGCAAAAAATCGACAAAAACCCCACCTTATATGTTAAAAAGGGCTTTTTTTACTTGACACAACAGTCGCATATACCTAGATTCGACCATTCGATGTATTAAAGCATTGTACATCAAAAAAATCTTTAAATATTAATACTAATCAAACGGAGTTACATAATGAGCCGATTCGATGAAATGAGTGAATTGTTAGATCAGTTAAAACCTGACATTAATAAATTCTATGAAAAGGGTAATAAAGCTGCCGGCACTCGTGCTCGTAAAACTCTTCAGGAAATGAAGAAAAAGGCACAAGATATTCGAATGGAAATTCAAGAGTGGAAAAACACTGGAAAAGTGTAAATTCACAAATAACGAAATTCAAAAGGGTTACTCCTCTTTTCAGGGTAACCCTTTTTTTCTTTTAAAAAAGAAAAATCTCTTCTACTCTCTAACCCTTCCCTATCCTCGAATTTGGTAATCCTATATTTGGTTAAAAAACGGAAGCTGACTGATTCAGGGAGTATAATCTCCCCACCATCATTCACCTGCTTATTTTAACAATGGACAAAGTCTAATTCTCTTCTTCCTGCTGCTGATAAGATTTAACGGCTTCTTCCACAGTACGATAGCTCTTAAAAACGGTAATTAATTTCGTAATCATTAAGAGACTTTCGATTCGTTTATCCGCACCAGCAATGCGTAAATCCCCGCCGGCATTGCGCATTGTAGTAAGTCCTCCAATGAGGATTCCTAATCCTGACGAATTCATAAATTTCACGTTACTCACATCGGCTATAATTTCCGTCTGCCCTTTGTCAATCCGTTCGTGTAATTTATCATTAAATCTGGTTGCATCCGGACCGCCCATCAAATTGCCGCTAAATTTAAAAATAACGCAATTATAACGCTCTTCAATATCATAATTCATAAGGCCGACCTCACTTTAATTGCCTCTCTGGTTAAGATTGTTTTAATAATATAAAAGACTTAACCATTAATGCGAATTCGATTATTTAATTGGTCAATTTAAACGGTACCCACTAGCAGTAAGTTGACGTATCATTAATGGAACAGTAACCACTGTTTTAAGTAATAATGTCTCTCTTTATTAATTCTCTAAAGACGTCATCTAGGAACGCCAAAGGGGGTTTAAAATTCGATATCTTCTTTATCAGACTTTCGAAACTGATTAGTCAGGAGCCACTCTAAGTCTTTTTTAAATAGGAAACATTTCTAGCCAAACCCACAGGAATTATTTTTGTTTATTTACAACCGCTAATATATTTATGTCGTACCCAGATTAAATATTACTGGTTTTATCTATAATATTACTGGCAGAACCTTTGGTGTTTTTCTTTTCAAACTGCAAAATAAATTTTGTCCCATTACCCGATTCCGATTGATATGATAGTTCACCATCCAACTGTTTTGTTAATAAGCCGATAAGCTTTACCCCTAATGTTTTAGGCTCTTTTAAACTAAAATCTGTAGGTAGTCCCACCCCATTATCCGAAAGCGTTAGCTGTATTTGTTGGTTCTGTTCATTTAGGCTAAGTCTTATTTTACCCTTATCACGTCCAACAAAAGCATGTTTATAAATATTTGTTAATAGCTCATTAAGAATTAATGTGCATGGTATAGCTTGATTCACATTAAGGCTAAGATCATCAATGTTGGACTTCAGATTGATATCACAATTGGGTTGTATTGAGCTGGATATGTGATCAATAAGTCTCGCGACATTTTCATCTAAGCTAATCTGAGAAAAACTCTCCGACTGATAGAGAAGCTCATGTATGATAGACATAGATTGAATACGGCTTTGGCTGCTCATCAGTGCAGACAGTACCTCTTCATTTTCAGAATCAAAAGCTTGCAACTCCATCATACCTGAAACAATGGCTAAGTTATTTTTAACGCGATGGTGTATTTCCTGTAGCAGGATCTCTTTTTCTTTAAGTGATTCGCGAAGTTTATTTTCAGCTTGCTTACGTTCTGTAATATCCGTCAATATTGTACAGACTCCTTCCTCGAGTCCTGCTCCATTTTTCAGGGGTATCTTACTAGTCCAAAAAGTTCGCTGGTCTCCCTTTATTTCCATGGTATTTTCAAAGTTGAGAATTTCTCCATTCTCAATAGCTTGTTGCTCATTTTTTCGGAGTTTTTCAATCCATTCCTTGTTAATAAATTCCTCGGCTGTATGTCCAATCAGCTCCGATCTTTCTTGTTGTATTAATCGCTTAAATTCCTTGTTTACAAAATGAAATGTACCGTCCCCCTCTTTAACGTAAATAGCAGCAGGTGCCTGATCCATCATTGCCTGTAGTAACTGTTTGCGTTGTTTTAATTCTTTTTCTGCTGTTTCAAGTTTACTTTTTTCAATTGATTCATTTATGGCACGCATAGCCACCTGCGGCAAACGCTTCTTAGTGTGTTCTTTTAAAAGAAAATCAACCGCTCCCTCTCTGATAAGTTCCACTGCCTGCTCTTCCCCAATAGTACCCGAGACTACAATAGCAGGCACATCTTTTTCGCAAATAGTGTTCTTAATTCGGATTGCTTCAAGCGCACTAAAGGTGACCAGCCTGCAGTCTGAGATTATTAGATCCCAGCTTGTTTCTTTCAGGGCCTCTCTATAAGACTCTTTCTTATGTACCAACCGAATATGACCAAAAGACTTATCGGATCGCTTAAGATACTCCTTCATTAAGCGTGCATCCGATTTATTATCATCCAGTATTAAAATGCTAAAACTCATTCCAAACTCGTATATTTTATCAATTGTTTGGTTTTTCATTCAACAATAACCAATAGAACCCCACTTCGGCTACTGAGTCAATGAATTTATTGAATTCCACCGGTTTGACGATATAACTGTTCACCCCGTATTCATAGCTTTTAACGATATCTTGTTCTTCACGAGAAGAAGTCAAGACCACGACGGGAATATTCTTGGTCTCGGGATGGGTACGTATTTCCTTTAGCACTTCCAGACCATCAATCTTTGGCATTTTTAAATCCAGCAAAATAACTTTAGGCGAATTATTAATAGACCGTTCCTTGTATTCACCTTTGGCAAATAGATATTCAAGCGCCTCTTCGCCATCTTTTACCCAGACTACCTTGTTACTTAAATTCCGTTTCTCTAAGGCACGTAATGTGAGATCTGCATCGCGCCTATTATCTTCGCATAAAAGTATTTCAACTGAATGGTTTTTCATATTATTTAGATCCTGATTTTTCAATTTTTTCAGGTAGTGAAAAATACATCGTCGTACCTCTATTCAGCTCACTTTCAGCCCAAACTTTGCCTCCATGCCGGGTAATAATTTTTTGTACCAAAGCAAGCCCAATACCAGTTCCCTCAAATTCATCGTCGCTGTGTAGCCTCTGAAATACTCCGAATAATTTATCGACATACTTCATATCGAACCCTACGCCATTGTCTTCTACACTAAAAACATACCTTCTTTTTTCCTTATCGAATTTTGAATTGACTTTTATTTCGGGTTTTCTGTCGGGGTTACGGTACTTGACGGCATTGCTCAGCAAATTTATCCATACCTGACGGATCAGGCGGGGATCGGCATAGACTTCGGGCAATTCTCCAATCTCAAAATGGGGTTCAACATCAGGATTCGCCTGGCGGATTTCATTAATACATTCATCTACAACGGGCCGCATGCTGAAATGCCGCAACTTTTGATCCTTGCGATTCATACGGGAGAATGACAGTAAGTCATCAATCAGTACACCCATTCTCTTTGTTTCATCATTTACAATCTGTAAAAAATCTTTTCCGTCTTCATCCACATCATCATAATAATCCTCAAGCAGAAGACTTGTGTAACCATCAATAGCGCGAAGCGGGGCCCTTAAGTCATGTGAAACATTATAACTGAATGACTCCAATTCTTTATTAGCTTTTTCCAGCTCTCGTGTTCTTTTTTCAACCTTTTTTTCTAATTCCTTATTTAATCGCTTAAAATTTCTTTCTGCGCGAATACGTTTAATCGTATCTCCCAAAAAGTGGGCAATGGTTTCAACAAATACTAGTTCATCTTCGGAATAGCTTTTTTTCTCTGTGGAGTGCGTTTCAACAATACCATAAGGCGCATCTTTTCCATAAATAACAACACTTACACCGCTTTTGATATTATTTTTTTGTAACAAGTCACTCCCTTTAAACCTAGTCTCACTTTCCAAATCTTCCACAACCACCGGTTTGTCCCCAAGGAGTGCAAATCCGGCATGCGAGCCCTCTTTAGTATCAATTTTAGCAGTTCCTATTAATTCCTCATCATAGCCAGTCCCTGACTTCAATAACAGGGCATCTTCTTCAGGCAATAATTCAAGTATTTTGCTATATTTGTTACCAAGCGTTTTTGTTAAAATTCGGGTAGCATGGTCAAAAATCGCTTTAATATTATCGCTCTTCACGGCTTTTCGCCCCAATTCAGCACTCATAACTTGATGACGTGCCCGTCTTTGGGCTAAACTTTCTGCACTCATGCGTTCAGTAGCAGCCGCAAGTATATTGGCAAGTGTTTTAATAAATACAATATCATCTTGAGTAAATACCTTTTTAACAGAAGAATGGGTCGCTAATACGCCATACGGCGTTTCAGTACTAGGAATAACCGTAGCAAGACCGCTTTTAACATTATGTTTGTCTAGCAGGAATGCATCTGTAAAGCGATCTTCCTTTTCAAAGTCATTGACGATAATTGGCTCTTCAGACATCAATGTGTACCCAGCATGAGATTGCTTTCTGGGACCGATCTTTGTTTTTCCTACATGTCCTTTTTTCCATCCAATTCCAGCCTTAAGTAAGAAAGAATCTTCATTAGGCAAATATTTTAAGACCTTGCAATAATCATTATCCAGCGTGTCACTTACAACTCGGGCAGTCTCTTCAAATAAGGACTGAATATCTCTACCTTTCAAAGCCTTTAATCCGAGTTCAGCACATACTTCCTGCTGTCGTGCTCGAAGCTTAGTATCTCTTTCCGCCTCTTTAAGAGGGGTAACATTTTGCGCAACAACTAGCCTGCAATTTTCTCCTTCTATCCGAACCGGATTTGAAAAAATTCTAACCAGAACCTGACTCCCATCCTTATCATTGTGCTTCCACACCCCTGCATTATTAAACTCCTTAGGCCGCTTTCTAATTTCTTTGATATGCTTTGGCACTTCTTCTTTAGGCCACAGATCTGTAACATTTAACGACAACATTTCATCCCGGCTATACCCATAAAGAGCTAGAGCCGCTTTATTGACCTGCAGGATTTTAAGCTCATCAGGGCTATAGACCCACATAGGATTGGGGTTATCTTCAAACAATAAATCGATATTTTTAAGATCTGTACCCTCCATGTTAACTCTAACTATTATCTTTTAAGGAGATTAGCTTTGTTTTACCCTCTTTCGTTACCCATTTGTATCTCCTTATTATGGCTGATGATTAAACTATTAAATAATCATAAACTTTGTAAATTGTAGCAAAAAAAGATTCTTACCGTAATTCTCGAATTATTTTGAACTATCATTTGTAGTAAATCTCTTTTGTTATAAACAAGATCTTAATCTTAAGGGAAGAAAAGGATGTTAACTAAGATAACTGTATTGATCTCTATGCTTGGGTTTACCAGTAGGCAAACTGTTTAACATTCGCCATAATTATATCATATATGGAAACTATTAGATATATATTCACTACTTTCAGAAGCCTTATTAATAATTTATCTATAGTATAGAATACAAATTGATTTATTCTCATAACATCAACTAAATCATTTCATCTATGAAGAAATTATTATTTGTCCTTATCCTATTTATTATCTCGACCCGGGCTAATGCTCAAGAAACTATTATAGTCCCTGATAGTCTATCAGGCTGGTCGTATAGCTGGGTTGCCGGACTAAACGGTTCACAGGCTGCTTATTCCAACTGGTCGCAAGGTGGAGTAAATAGCATTGCCGTGTCGGGGAATTCCTCATTTACAACTAAACATAGGAAAGGTCGGTTTTCGTATGGTTTCTTAATTGCAGCACGGTATGGTAAATCAAAAACGGAAAATCAGGGCGTCAGAAAGACCGCAGACCGATTTGTAATTAAGAATCGATTTCTCTATGACTTGTTAAAAACAGATGGCGTTTATTCAGCTTATGTGAATATAAATTTTCGAACTCAATTTGATAAGGGATTTAATTATGAAGCTGGCCCCAATGGTGGGGACGTACTTATATCAAGTTTTATGGCACCAGCTTACTTCCAACAAGGTGCTGGTATCACTTATCAACCTACTGATTACTTTAGCGCTGATGCTGGTTTAGCCTTGAAGCAAACTATTGTGACTGATGACAGCCTGGTAACACTCTACGGCTTAGATCCCAATAGTAATATTAAAAATGAAGGAGGTGTAACACTCGGTCTTAGTTTTGAAAAGAAAATAGCCCCTAACTTTCTGCTTAGTTCGAGTGTTGAATCATTTACAAATATCAACAAAGCTATTTCAAGTACTGATGTGTACTTTTCTAACGAATTGACAGGTAAAATCAATAACTTAATCAGTACTTCACTTCGATTTGATCTGTCCTACGATGATGATTTCTCAAATCAAGTACAGCTAATGCAAACTTTATCTTTGGGCGTCTCCTTTATTCTAATGTAACTTGAATATATAAGGCACTATGCTACAAAATGTAACAAGGCATAGTGCCTTTTTTCTTAATTGACCGGCCATCGCCAATCAGTCCTTCTATTGTAAAGCTCCCCGGGGTAGGATTCGAACCTACGTCCCGACAGCCGTCGGGATAACAGCCGCTTGCTCTGGCCTTCACAAGTAGTCTTCAATAGCGATCTTTCCTTCAATCAGCAACCGGATCATCTTCTTGCTCTTCCAGCTCTTCACTTTACGCTCGGCAGCAAGGGCTTTTTCCTTTGTCTGAAATTCATGCCGGTAGGCCAACGCCCACGGACGATATCGGAGCGTATGTTTTCGGGTGTCGGAATGGTTATGAAAGTGCAGACGCCGGTCCGGGTCATTGGATATCCCCGTATAGTACGTCTGTTTAACTTCCGATCTGAGTATGTAAAGAAAATGCTTCATAAACCGTTTGATAACAAAAAAGGACTGACCGGCCATCGCCAATCAGTCCTTCTATTGTAAAGCTCCCCGGGTAGGATTCGAACCTACGACCCAGCGGTTAACAGCCGCTTGCTCTGCCCCTGAGCTACCGAGGATTCTAAATTTTAAATCGGTCAATATTTTTTTACTCCCCGAGTAAGGATACGAACTTAAGTTCCGAGCGCTTTCGGAATAACAGCCTTGAAGGCTCGCGCTATCCTAAACTAACGAAGATTATACAGCTGAATTAGATTTTTATTGATCACCTCTATTTCCCGAAAAGCCAATGGGGTAATAGCCAACAATCACTAAAAATCCAATTGCCGTTTAAAATGTTTCAACCGTTTCAAAGAGAGCACAAATATAATAGATTAATATGACTCAAGTCAAGATTAATTTTTGACTTTTTTGTAACCAACATTTTCCAGTATCAGCCCCCGTGCAGCCGCACCGAAAGCATTCTTTTTTTTGCTCGGATTTATAATCATATCAGTAAAATAAGAAAGTGTACACTTACCTTTGCCCGTCTCTATCATGGTGCCTACAAGCCTGCGTACCATGTGATGTACAAAACGATTAGCCTGTATATGATAAATCAGGAGCGGCTCTTTATAAGTAAATTCTGAAAGTTGTACTTCGCATTGGGAATCCGGATTGTCATTATCCGGTTTAGTAAAACTGTCGAAATTGTGCGTACCCTCGATTTTTTGTGCGCAAACATTCATCGCTTCAAAATCGAGCCTATCCAAAACCATTTTAGAAACGGGCCTTAAAAGCGGTGCCGGTCGCAAGGCTATCTGATAACGGTATCGCCGGAAAAGGGCGTCAAAGCGGGCATGAAAATCTGATGATACCTCTTCCATATCCCAAACAGCTATATCTTTGGGTAGCACTCCCAGCAACGCATATAACAGTCGATCGCGATCCAAATCCTCTGGAAAATCAAAATGAGCCGCCTGCCCTTCGGCATGGACACCGCTGTCGGTGCGCCCCTGTCCGATAATATCTATTGGTTGACGTAAAATCCGGGTAAGGGCTTTTTCTATCTCCCCCTCAACCGTATTCCCGTTGGGTTGTTTTTGCCAGCCGCAATAGTCAGCCCCATTATATTCAATAAGAATTTTATACCGTGGCATCTTAAAATTGAAACTTAAGATTAGCTACTAGTCCCTGAGTTCCCTCGTACGGTGTTAAATACAAACTGCTTGTCACGAGAGATGCTTTACGTTTTTGGGCACGATTGTATGCACTGATGCCACTAATTAACCGATTTACAGCCATCAGGACCAAAAGAGCTGGCAATTGATTATCAATTTGTTCAAAACGGCTTCTCAAATCATTGTATTTCGATCTAGCTGCCTTATTATCCCAATGCCATCGATTCTCGGGAGTATCGTCGAACTGTTGATTCCAGTTCCGACTACGGGCTTGGTAATCGTTATAAGACTGGAGGTTATCAAAATTTCCAACTGCAATCTGGAATCTCCGACTCCTATCCCTGATAGAAACACCTGCTCCAACGTTTCCATACGAATACCAATTTTGTCGAAGGGCACTTGAATGGATAGAAAGTCCCAGGTAGCTTAAAATTAAAATGGCATCTGCCCCCATGTGGTATTTTCCCCTGTTCCAATGAGAATGATTCACATAATAATGTCCCCACCCGGGTAAGACCATCGATTTTAGAAATGCAATTTTGGGATCAGGTAAACGATCAACCGTTTTTTTTACGGGCTGAGAAATAGCTCCTGTCGTCAATCCCAATAAACATATGAGTAATGACAGGATATATTTCATCTTCAGCAGTCACCTTGGTGATGTTAAGATTTTTTTCGTTCTCGATCCCAATGTCTAAAAATAGATACGCTAAATCCAGCCATCAATATAAAAGTACCAAGCCAAACAATCGAAATAAATGGTTTTTCCTGAGCTACCAGCAAGACCCACTGATCTTTTACTTTCTTATCGACTCCTCGAATTGTAAGTTCTATTTGTCCACTGGATGGATCTACACTGCTGAACTGGATACTTCCTCCTTCATGTCCCGGAATTTGAACAGGCGGAGCATACGACCAATTCTCACCATCCTTATTATATACCGAAAACAGTGGATCAATTCGTGTAGAAGTATCAGAGCCTCTTGGCGTAACTTCCAGTTTAGCGCGGACCGCTACAATAGTACTATCCTGTAAATTGGAGCTATCAACCGGACTATAATCCAGAAAATGAATATTGAAATCAGCTACTGAAGCGGTTTGTCCTTTATTCAGTTTAATTTTTTGTGTTTTTGAGGTATCCGCTTGTGTAGCCGAAGCAGGTTGCGTTTTGGCCCGCTTATTTTGTTTTTTTAACTCATTATTTTTCCTTTCCACATAGGAACTTCCGGAAACATACATATAGATATCACTAAACAAGCCACTTCGAACATCCGGATCCACCGACCATTGAATATTCTGCGAGGTCGACGCTGATAACATCGGGTATACCTGGGGATTCATTACAAACTGTTCTCCCTCACCATCAGCCGGTTCAAACTTAATACGATACTGCTGCTGGCCTGGTCGCGCTTGATTTTTAAGGGTATATCCCTCATAGGTCACTTTATATTTATTATTGATAATTTTCGGCTGATTCAGCTTTAGTTCAAGAAAATTAACTTTTTGCGTCTTTTTGAACCCCTGATCATCAGTGACCTTGCCTTGATCTATTGCCTGGTTATAGCTTTTTGTGGCTTGATCCAACAAGTTTGAATTGTAGGCAGAAGAAGCTAAAATACCCAGTAATAGTATACCAAACCCAACATGAGTAAGTGCCCCGCCTATGACCTTGGGATTTTTCATTGCCAGCCTTACCATAATCACTCCGTTGCCGATCAATGCAAACCATGCCGTAAGGATATAAAGCATGTAATAAATGTTGTGAATTCCCCCGATCATAATCGTCGCCAGAGAAATTACACAGGTAGCTGCCACGGGCCATGTTAATTCACGGGCAAGGGATTCAGGATCCTGGCGCTTCCAGAAAATATACTGTCCCAGGACTGTCAACAATGCGGCAATCATCGCCAGAGGCATTGTCCAGCTGTTATAAAAACTTACTTCCGGTGGTGTGGGATTATCAACAAACAAACGACCGATAATAGGCGAACTTGTCCCCAGAGCGATGATAAGTCCGATAAGAAAAAGAACCATCGCTCCAGAAAATGTCATAAATTCCCGGCTCATCAGACTCAGCCGATCTTTCTGTTCAGGCATATCTTTATAGCGATAAATGAACATACCCAATCCAATAATACTAATGACCGCCATAAATACGACCAGCTGGCCATAGAGGCCTAAATCTACAAAGCTGTGAACCGAAGAATCAGCTAAGATTCCTGATCTGGTTAAAAATGTTTCATATACGATACCGATATAGGCAAGAATAGCAAAAAAGATGGACGCTTTCGAGGGTGCGGACTTCTTCCTTTGTACGACCATCATATGAATCCCTGCAGTTCCAAGCAGCCAAGGCACAAAAGCCGCGTTTTCCACCGGGTCCCACGCCCAATATCCACCGAATGAGAGCGTTACATACGCCCAATAACCACCGAGAAATATAGCTGTTAAAAGTGCGATGTTAGCCCCAAGAGTCCACGGCAGAACGGGATCAATCCATTCGTTATACTTGCGTTTCCAAAGAGCAGCCATGGCAAAACAGTAGGGAACTGTCATCATCGAGAATCCAAAAAATAATATCGGCGGGTGGATGACCATCCACGGACTTTTTAGTAGGTCATTCAATCCCTTGCCATCCTGTGGTACAAAGTTGGGATTGGCCTGCAGGAATGGGGCATTAGGCATGGCATCTGCAAGCGAACGGAAGGGAGAAGCACCTAGAGTGAAATCACCAAGGTGAATGCCTGCAATCATCGTAAATAGAAAAATTTGCGACAAAGCCATAAAAAACAACACCGGACCGCGATAAGGTTTTCGCGTCCATTTCATAAGCCCGAATGAGACTACGGTTGCCAATAACATCCAGAGCATAAAGCTACCTTCCTGTCCCCCCCAGAAGGCTGAGATCAGGTATTTAAACTGTAGATCCCGGCTCGTGTATTCGAACACATAGTAGTAATTGAACTGGTGAGTCAATACCAGGTACAACAATAACCCCCCGGCTGCTAATAACAACAACCCTTGAATACCAAATAGCCAGTTTGATATCCTAAAATAGCGCTCTTCATCCTTCTGAGAATACAGGAAATATCCTACGGCTGATAAAATAGCACACAGAAAGGCAACATCTATAAGTAATTTACCAATAAAACCTATCATGAACTCTTAACTCTTTGTAGCATTATTTTTTTTGAATTGAGAAGTATCTACAGAATTATATTTGGATGGGCATTTCATCAGCATATCATTGGCGTAAAAAACCCCATTCTGCATCTTTCCGATAACAACCAGTCGTTTCGCCTGTTCAAAGTTATTTGGTTTTTGTTTGGGATATATTACGCGACGGATATTTCCGTCTTGGTCTTTCATATAGAAAGTAAACTGCTTCGTTTTCATAGAAAACCCATAATCTTTGGATTTTTCCCATGTTCCTACTACATGAGCGCTTTCCATATTTGATGCTTTTTTGAAATTGGTATAAGTACTGATGCTGTTTCCAAAATTATACATCAGTAGTGAGGTAAAACCAACGATGGCAACGATGCCGAGTATTAACTTTGGTTTCATGATGCGCCTTTTACTTTAGATTGTTCTATTTCCTTTTCAAGATTTCCCAGTTTCTTATCTACTCTAACAATGAAAAATAAGAGTACAAACCATATAACGAGCGTAACTCCCAATACAATAAAAATAAGGTCATGGGAAGAGGCCGCTTTAAGAACGGGATTCGCATGTTGCAGGTTCGAGGCGGCATCCCATTTTTGGGAATATGTCTTTGTCAATGTATCAACGGCTGCAGAGGTATCTTCTTGTGCCTGAATAAGAGAAAAAATCATGCGCGTTGTTGTTCAATTTTATGTCTTACTTTTTTGTATCGATTCAGTATATCAATTAGCCATACAGCCAAGGCAATAAATCCTATTACTGCCGGGTAAAAAACATAACGCATTTCCGGGGCCGTAATATCGCTAAAAGCCGGATTGCCTTCCGCTCCGGGATGTAAACTGGGCAACTGGCGGGGTATAATGTATAATAAAAATGGGATGGTCGTTGCAGCAAATACATTATAAACAGCCGAAATCTTTGCACGCTTTTCAGGATCATCAAAAGCCGTTCGTAATACAAAATAAGCTACGTAAATCATCATTCCCAATGCCGAAAGATTCATTCGCGGCTCAGCAAACGTCCACCACGTGCCCCAGGTAAAACGTGCCCAAATTGAACCGGTAAGCAAGCCACAAATTCCGAATAATAAACCAACCTGCGTGGTAGTTTCTGCTTTCCTATCCAATTCCGGGCTGGGAGCATTCAAATATTTAATACTATAAACCAAGCCGGCCGCAAAACATACGGCCATTGTAAACCACATCGGTACATGGAAAAAAAGGTTACGTGCCGACTGCTTGAGAATAGGGATATTAGGTATGGAAATTAAAAATCCTGCTATTACCACCCCGGTCATCCAAATAGCAACCACATATTTCCAGGGATTTAGTTTCATTAATAGTGTAATTTTCGGCTAAAGATACAAGCTCGTTTCAAAGCCTTTTAATATACGAAATCTGTTTGGGAAAAATTAATCTATTCTACTTTAGATTTACTTAAATTTACCTAAGTTTACAGTAACGTTGTTAGCATCAAAAATTTCAGGTAGTTATCATGACAAACATATCTAAATCCAAGACGATAACACTCGCTCCCAGCTGGAAAAATCATATTCTCGGATATATTATCTCTGTGCTGCTAATCCCTGTTTTTGGGATTGGATTTCTTGTCCTTTATTGGGTTTACAAACGACAAACAAAGATGTCTTACCTTGTTAGCGATACTCAGATCTCTTCTCGGGATAAGAAGTATCAGCGCAATGTCGATCTCGTCAGCATTGAAAAGGTTGAAATAAAACAAAGCTGGTTGCAAGCCAAAATGGGAGTCGGCACTCTTATCCTCCATACTTCTGCTTCGTCAATGACTCTTCTGGGAATGGAAAATCCCGCTAACCTGAAAAAGCTTCTTGATAAGGCTATACAAGCCGAAAAAAAACGATTCCGCCCTTCGGACCAAACCGAACCCAAAAAGCCAGACCACGATCCCGGCACCATGGAGCGTATGGATTACCTCACAGGACTTTGGCAACAGGGACTAGTGTCGGATGAGGATTATAAAAAAGAAAAGAAACACTTTGAGTAAATTTACTGATGAACGTAGGATCCGGATAGGAACTGGATTTCCGTCCGGCTGCTGGGTTTGCGGTCAGTCATCATAAATTGAACGCCCTCTTATTCTCTGGAAGAATCCGAAAAATTCAGCTGCATGACAAATTTTGGGGGATACGGCAGAATGAGAAGGGATTCACCGAGATGGAAACGCCCTCAAATGGCTATATAAAAGTATTAAATTAAGATCGTGGTGATCGTTGCCTTTATCCTATTTGAGATTCTAAACATAGTTCAGGATGGCAATAATTGTTTTTTTTCTTCATACTTTCCAACTATTTACATGCTGGATTTAACTACGGAAAGCAAAAATAGCCAAAATCACAGCTCCAGACTCATAATTAAATGCTATTCCTGTCAACCATCAAATATTTAATGCCAAAGATACAAAACTACATCGGTGGCACACGCCCATGCTGGGGTTTGACGATCATCTCTTCCACTACCGTTCTGGGAGATAATCGCGTTAGCGAAATAATCAGCCGGGCTATGTCATCGGGATCAATTAACAGGTTCCGGTCAATATTGGATCCTTCCCACGAGGTCGACTGGGTCTGTCCCAGGTTAATAGCCGTAACTCCTATCTCGGTATCCAGCAACTCTTGTCGAAGAGAGCGGGAATAGCCTAATAAAGCATGCTTAGACGCAGAATATGCCCCACTGTCTTTGAGTCCTTCTACTGCACCGGCAGAACAAATATTAATAATCAAAGCATGAGATTTGTGCTTTAATTCATCCAAAAATCGGGAAGTGACATTCACGGCGGAATATAAATTCGATTGTACCTGTTCAGCAAACTCTTCGGGACTGGTTTCAGCCAAGGGTTTTAACAAAAAGGATCCCGCGTTATTAACAATA
>Ga0102962_1000228_pt1 | contig 31808 bp, 34 predicted proteins | sample SalPonF2_C_D2_MG_FD_84519 | JGI IMG/M metagenome (GOLD analysis project Ga0102962, IMG submission 84519) | Salt pond soil microbial communities from South San Francisco under conditions of wetland restoration - Salt Pond MetaG SF2_C_D2_MG ...
TGGCAAATATTATGGCACTACATTTCGTTTTGACGCGCGCCAGAACCAACAATCAATGACTTAGGGCCGATTTGGGCCCGATTTCGGCCCCGTGGCGCCGATCGACTGACAAATGTGGGCTAAATCAGTAGGTTAGAGTTTCTGGACGGACACTAGGTAGCTTACAAGCCCGGCCCAACCATGGCCGTTGTCACGGTACCACTCTCTAGGTGACGTCAGCCCTGCCGTATCAGTACCGGGCGAATGGCTTGGCAGGCGGCGGATGCCTTAAGACTCCAAAGCCGTGCGAAGGACAGCTGCGAGGCGCTCATACCTGTCACGATCGCTTGTTCTGAGCGCCTTGAGCCTGCCGGCAAGCTCGGTCATGCCCTGCTCCGACAGCCAGCGGGCCGGATCGGCGGATTTGGCTGCCTGGATCTTTTTCAACAGATCCCAGAAGTCGTCGAAGGCTTTTTGCGGCTCTGGGACCAAGGCCTTCTGCTCACCGCTCAACACGTCCGGGTCCGCCCGGGCGATCAGTACCGTGATGGCATCCATCAGTCGCCCAAGCTGGCGACCATAGCTGATCGTTTCCGTAATCCGGCGCTCCGCAGCGGGGTCCGAGGAGTTTTCGTTGGTTATGTGGACGCTGCCGAAAACCCAGCCTGGGTTGATGGGTTGGGTCAGCGATGCGGGCGCAAACGATTTCCCGGAAACGCCGGTCTCCCGGCCTGCCGAGACGAGACCGTGCATCATTGACTCGCTCCACTGCAGCCATGCATCGTAAAAATCCAGCAGAGGCCAACCCGTGTGTTGCGATGGCAATTCCTATCCCCTCTCTTCAGAGAATATCTCTATATTCCGCCAATGGCTGCTCGAATTGGGTGCCGCGCCATTTGCTTCTCTGGTTTGGGCTCTAGGGCGTTCGCGTCTACGCGACAGCGAAGCAGCCTTTCCCGGCAAGTTTGGCGCGGTAGAGCGCCTGGTCGGCCCGGCTGAGCAGATCCTTGGGCTGGTAGCAGGGCAGCTTACCGAGCGTGGCCCCGACGCTGGCCCGACAGGGCAGTCTCCGACCCTGGCTTGAGAACGGCGGGCGCAGTTCCTCGCAGATGCGTGTGGCCACGCGCCACACGCCGGCCTGCCCGCCGGCCTGCTCCAACAGAATCGCGAACTCGTCGCCGCCGAGGCGCGCGAAGGTATCGCTCGGGCGCAGCAGCCGGCGCACGCGCTGGGTGAACTGAATCAGCACGTCGTCGCCGCTGGCATGGCCGAAGCGGTCGTTGACCTGCTTGAAGTCATCCAGGTCGAGCAGCAGCAACGCATAGTCCACGCGCTCGCGCTGGCTGCGGTCGATGACGTGTTGCAGCCGCTCCAGCAACAGCGCGCGGTTGGCCAACCCGGTGAGGGGGTCGTGCCACGCGCGGTGTTGCAGCTGCGCTTCCAGGCGCTTGCGCACGCTGATGTCGCGGGCCATGCCCACGACGTACGGACCCGAGGCGGCGTTGAGCGCATAGCGCGCCCCCTCCATCCAGCGATAGGCGCCGTCGTGGGCGCGGGCGCGGAATTCGCTGAGCACCGGCGACTGCCAGCGCAGGAGCGCGTCCCGGTCGGCCGGATGAATCATGGCCAGCACCGGATAGCCGTGTAAGCGTTGCGGGTCATAGCCGAGTACGCGCTGGAAGGCGTGGTTGGCATAGACCAAGCGGCCGCGCTGATCGGCAACGAAAACGAGGTCGAGCGCGTTTTCGACGATCAGGCGAAAGCGCTCCTCGCTCGCGCGCAGTGCCCGCTCGGCTTCCTTGCGCTCGCAGATATCGCGCTCCAGGCTCGCGCCTGCGAGGATTCGCCCGTTCGCATCCACCACAGGGGTGGCATTGATCTCCACCTCGATCAAGCGCCCATCCCGGCTGCGGCGCAAAGTCTCCACGCCCGATACCGTCTCGCCTTCAGCGAGCGTTTGCAAAAGCCGGCGCGTCTCGGCTTCGCGGCCCGGTGGGGTGATGTGCGCGAGTGCATTGCCTTGCATCGCCGCCGCGCTATAGCCGTACAGCGCTTGTGCGCCCTCGTTCCAGCTGGTGACGATACCGTCCAGGCGAAATCCAATGAGCGCACACTGCCGGGTCACGGCGAGTGCCGCAAGCGCCGCTTCGGTCTGGCCCGGAAGGGGCTGTGGAGCGAGCGCCCTTAACGCGGCGTGACGGCCCAGTCTTGCCTCGGTCATCCCTTTTGGCCCCATTGTCCCCTTCTGCCGCTGCACTGTCGGCGTTATGTACGGCTAAAACAGAGTGCGAGATAGATCATCAAGATCTGGCGCACCGGCACCAAAACGCTCAGCAATTATCCCTAATATTCCATATAAGGGTAGCGGTCCCGAGTGCGACTTGCATTGCACAAAATCAAACTCGGGGGGATTGCTTAAGTCAGCCAATGCCGACTACAGAGCCTCCGCATGTGGCGCCAAAGCGGAGCATCGTATTGCTGGCGATCATGCTGTCATGAGGTTTGGTAATCAGCGGGAACACTCAGCGAGCGCAGGCACTTGCCCATGACCACGGAGGTCCTGAAGCGGCGCACGTTGGCGTCGTCGAAAAAGAGCCGCCGCGTCATCGCTTCGAAGTCGTCCATGCTCTGGGCGAGAGCGATGAGGACGAAATCGCCCTCGCCGGTCACGTAGTAGCACTGTTGCACGAGCGGTTCCTTGGATGCTTTGCGGCGGAAGGCGTCTACCTGGTCCGCGCGCTCGCGCTCAAGCTCCACGATCACGATGAAGGTCATGGCCAGCCCGACTGCGGCCGGGTCGATTTCCACGGCGTCGCGCACGATGACGCCGGTCTCGCGCATGCGTTTGATGCGGCGTTGCACGGCGGGGCCGGAAAGTCCGACCTCCACAGCAAGGCGTTCCAGGGACTGGCGGGCGTCGGCCTGCAGCAGATCGAGCAGCCGGCGGTCGATCTCGTCTAGCTCGGGCAGTTTCATGGTGTTTTCGTGGATCCGTTTATTCACGCAATCTTATTAAGTGATCTGTTGCGTAAGTGCAACTTTATGTAGTTCGATGCCGCTACCATAACTGGCATGGACTTATGGCGCGGCAATTCAATGGCTTTAATCCGCAATCCGCTACGCGGCAGGGGATTGCCGACCCGGGACGGGTTGGCTCGGGGCGATGTTCGCAGCGATCCCGAGCCGGTGAGGCGCCTGTTGCGCCGGTGCCCGGTGGCTGCCCCCACGCCTTTGCGCGATATGCCCCGGTTGGCCGATGCGTTGGGCGTGGCTGAGCTGTCGCTCAAGGACGAGAGCGGGCGTATGGGGTTGGGTAGCTTCAAGGCGTTGGGCGCCGCCTACGCGATCGCACGCATGGCGGCCGAACGCGCGGACTCAGAAGGCCGGCAAGCCCCACCCGAATCCATGGCCAGGGCATTGTCCGGCGAGGTCTTTGCCTGCGCGAGCGCGGGCAATCACGGCCTGTCGGTCGCAGCCGGCGCGCGCGTGTTCGGTGCACGCACCGTAATCTATCTGAGCGAGGCGATACCGGAAGCGTTCGCCGAGCGCCTGCGCCGTGCGGGTGCGCAAGTCATACGCGCCGGTGGCGATTACGCCGCCAGCATGGCGGCGGCGGCACGCGACGCCGAAAGCAAGGGCTGGATTCTATTGTCCGATTCCTCCTGGCCCGGATATGTCGAGCGGCCGACACGGGTGATGGAGGGCTATCTGGTGGCAGGCGCCGAAGTGTGTGAACAAATCGAGCGCCCGCCGACGCATATCATGCTGCAGGCCGGGGTCGGGGGCTTTGCCGCGGCCATGACGGCCTTGTTCAGAGCCCGCTGGGGCAGCGCCCCGAGCATTGTGGTGGTCGAGCCGGAGGCGGCGCCGGCGTTGATGCAAAGCGTGCGCGCCGGCCGGCCGGTCAAGACACAAGGCCCGGTGTCGAACATGGGCCGCCTGGACTGCAAAGAACCCTCGCATCTGGCCCTCGGCGAATTGGCCCGGGAGGCGGACTATTTCGTCACCATTACCGATGAGGCGTGTGCCGACACCGTCGCCTGGCTCGCCGAATCCGGCATTGTGACCACGCCTTCCGCCGCCGCCGGGGTAAGCGCGCTGCACTGCGTTGACGGTCAGCGCGAAGCGTTAAGTCTGGATGAACGCAGTCGCGTGCTGGCTTTCATCACGGAAGGGGCGGAGCGCCGATGACGGGCACGTCTTTCCTGGACGAGAAGGCGTTGGGCGATCTGGTGCATTTTCGCCGCGAGTTGCACCGGCATCCGGAAACCGGCTTCGACGTCGCGGGCACGGCGACGCTACTCGCCGACCGCCTGCGCCACGCCGGCCTTGAGGTGGCGACCGGCGTCGGGGGCACGGGCGTGGTGGCCACTTTGCATGGCCGTCCCGGTTCGCGCTCGATAGGTCTGCGTGCCGACATGGATGCCCTGCCCATTCAGGAGGCCGGTGACCCGGATTATCGGTCCGCCGTGGAGGGCAAGTTCCACGGCTGCGGGCACGACGGCCACAGCGCCATGCTGCTGGGCGCCGCCGTTTATCTTGCGCAGCACCCGGATTTCGAGGGCGCGGTCCACTTCATCTTCCAGCCGGACGAAGAAAACGGCCGCGGTGCGCTCGCCATGATCGAGGCCGGGTTGTTCGAGCGCTTCCCGATGGACGCGATCTACGGGCTGCACAACCTGCCGGGGATGCCGCTCGCCAGCTTCGCCACCCGAGCCGGGGCCATGACCGCCTTTGAGGAGACTTTCGAGATACGCGTGGAAGGCCGCGGTGGCCATGCGTCGGCGCCGGAGCGCACCCTCGACCCCTTGGTCGCCGGCGCCGAGATGGTCCTAGCGCTGCAGAGCGTTGTCGCGCGGGCGGTTGCACCCGGCGACCACGCTGTGGTGTCGGCGACGGAGTTCGTCACCGATGGGGCGCGCAACATCATTCCCAGCACGGTCACGATACGCGGCGACGTGCGCGGCTACAGCGACGCGGTCAGCGCGGTCGTCGAGCGCCGCATGGGCGAAATCGCGCAGGGGGTGGCCGCGGCGCATGGCGCGGGGGCAACGTTGCGCTATACGCGCGAATTCGAGCCGCTCATCAACACGCCCGGGCAGGTCGTCCAGGCGGCGGCCGCCGCGAACGGTATCCCGGGCGCGAGTGTGGACAGTGCCTGCACGCCGTTCAGCTTTTCCGAGGACTTCGCGCAGTTCCTGCGCCACTGGCCCGGCTGTTTCATGGTGATGGGCAACGGCACACAGGGTGCGCACGCGCAGTCGTTGCACAACCCGGGCTACGACTTCAATGACGAGGCCCTGCCCATCGGTGTGGAGTACTGGATTCGCCTGGTCAACCGGGAGCTTGGGACATGAGCACCCAAGAGCCTTCGCGCGGATTCCCACAGGCCGAGTTCGAGGCGCGCCTGGAGCGCGCGCAGCGCCTGATGGCCGGGGCCGGAACGGACGCGCTGCTGCTGACGAACGAGCCCGAGGTCCGCTATTTCAGCGGCTTTCTGACCCAGTTCTGGCAGAGTCCGACCCGCCCATGGTTTGTGGTGGTGCCGCGCGCGGGCAAACCGATCGCGGTGATACCGGAAATCGGCGCCCCGCTCATGCGCCGCACGTGGGTCGATGACGTGCGAACGTGGCCGGCGCCGCAGCCCGATGACGAAGGGATCTCGGTGCTCGCGAAAACCCTGCGGGAGGTCGGTGCCGCCACGGGCTGCGTGGGCGTGCCCATGGGTCCGGAGACCGTACTGCGCATGCCGCTTGGCGACTATGTCCGCCTGAAAAGCGCCCTGCCGCAAACAACCTGGACCGACGCGACGGCACTGATCCGGGATTTGAGGATGGTGAAGTCCGACGCGGAGATCGCCAAGATCGCACATATCTGTGCCATCGCCTCTGACGCCTTTCGGGCAGTGCCGGACATGGCTTTCGCCGGCCAGCCGTTGGCCCAGACCTTTCGCGCCTTCAAGACGATGTTGCTGCAGGGTGGGGCGGACGACGTGCCCTACCTGGTCGGCGGGGCCGGGCCGGGCGGCTACGCCGACGTGATATCCCCGCCAAGCGTGCGCCCGCTGCGCACAGGCGACGTCCTGATGATGGACACGGGCGCTGTCCACGACGGCTATTTCTGCGACTTCGATCGCAACTACGCCATCGGCCGGGCCGACGACGCCTCGCGCCGCGCCTACGACACGCTCTACCGTGCCACCGAGGCCGGACTGCGTGCGGCATGTCCGGGATCGACCTGTGCCGGGCTGTTTCAGGTCATGCAGGCCGTGATTGCGGCAGACGGTTACGAGGCGGGCAACGTCGGCCGGTTTGGCCACGGCTTAGGCATGCAGCTAACCGAATGGCCTTCGCACCGCCAAGGCGACGGTACGGTGCTCAAGCCAGGGATGGTGATCACGCTGGAGCCGGGGCTGACCATCGGCCCGGACCGCAGCATGGTCCACGAGGAAAACATTGTGGTCCGCGCCGGCGGCGCGCAGCTTCTCAGCCATCGGGCGACGCCCGAGCTGCCGACGGTGGGCTAACTCATGCGGCTCGACTATGTCACCGATGACGGCCCCGGGGCGCGGGCCCGGCTCGGTCTGATCGTCCTGCATGTGGACGAGACCATCGAGACGGAAATCCGCCGGCTGCTGGATACCGATGGCGTTGCCCTGTATTGCACGCGCGTGCAAAGCGGGGCGGAGTTGAACGAGCGCACACTCGCGGAAAGCGCCGCGCGCATTCCGGGCGCCGCGCGGCTGCTGCCGCCGCACACTCCAATGGATGTGGTCGGCTACGCGTGCACTTCAGGTGCAACGATTCTGGGACCGGACAACGTGGCGCGGGCGATACGGGAGTCGCGTCCCATGGAGTCTCGCGGCGCCTTCACGCGCGCCGCCGTGACCGATCCGCTGACGGCTGTCAAAGCGGCCTGCGCCCATCTCGGTATCAAGCGACTGGGCTTTGTGACGCCCTACATCGCCAGCGTCTCGAGCGCCATGCGCGCCGCGCTCACGGGGTCGGGCCTGGAGATTGCGGCTTTCGGCTCCTTCGAGCAGTCGGAAGAGCGTCTGGTCGCCCGTATCAGCCCGGACTCGGTGCGCGAGGCTATCGCGCGTGTCGGGCAGTCGGCCAGGTGCGACGGCGTTTTCGCCTCATGCACCAATCTGCGCACACTTGAGATCCTTGAAGATGCCGAGCTCGAGCTGGGGATGCCGGTCATCTCCAGCAACCAGGCGCTGGCGTGGCACATGCTGCGCTTGGCCAACGTTTCCGCGTCCGCACCCGGAGCAGGAAGGCTAATGCAGGGGTGACGCGACATATCTGGCACAGATCGGAGCTGCATCCGGTACTGGCTAAAATAGAGAGGAGACCGAAATGAAATACCGCAAAGCGAAACTGGGGTTGTTGGTGGCCGGCATGGTTGCCGGTCCGTTGGCGCAGGCGCAAGCCATCAAGATCCCCGCGAAGGGACAAAGTCCCGCCATCGACAAGATCGAATCGTCGGGACAGCTCAAGGCCGGAGCCGCAATTTTGGCGCCGTGGCTGCTTCAGAATCCGAAAAACAACAAGTATCTGGGCCCTGTCGCCGTGATCGCCCAAGCAACGGCCAAGGCGCTGCACGTCAAGCTGGATTATGTCGGTACCACATGGGATACCCTGGTCGCCGGTCTGGTGGCCCGTAAATACGAGATCGCCGCGGCGCCGATCCTGGAGACAAAGCCGCGCAAGAAGGTGATCGGCTTCGTCAATTTCGGCAGTTCCGGAACGTGTTATGTAGTGCGCAAAAAAAGCCCGATACATAGCCTCTCCGATTTGAATAATCCGAAGTATGTCTATCTTGGCTATACGGGCTTAGCCAACGGGACGATGTTTCATCTCAAATATCCCGAAACCCGGATGCAGACCATTAATCCTCCGCCGGGCTACACGTACCGTGTGGCGGGCGTGATCAAAGGGCGTGGCGATATTGCCGCGATCGACTCTCCAATGGCGTTGTGGGTTCATCAGAAGTGGCCCAGTGTCCGGATTATCCCTTCGCCCAAGCAATGCATAAAGCACCCGGATCTGCTCAGAAAGATCGGTATAGGGTATCCCAAGGGAGACAAGGTTTTCGCACATTTCCTGAAGCAAGTCATCGCCGCCAACAAGAAAAAGATACAGGCTTCTACAATGCAGTTCAGTCAGCCCAAGTGGCTTAACAAACGCTGACACCAATAATCCGTCTGGCCCGCGTTTTCCGGTCTAGAATAAGCCGGATGTAATGCGCGGGCTTTAAAGGCGCCAAGAGGGGCTGGATATGCAACCCTATCTCAATGTGCTGCAGTATTATCCCTTTTTGCTAAAAGGGTTGATGTTCACTATTGAGATCAGCCTGATAGGAATGGTTTTCGGCACGGTTATCGGGATCGTGTCGGCACTGGCATTGCTTAGCCCGTTTCGTGCGGTGCGATGGCTGGGCATTCTCTATTTGGACGTGTTTAGGAGCACGCCCGTGCTGGTGCAGTTCATATGGGTCTACTACGCCCTGCCCGTCGTCTCGGGTCTCTCGTTGACGCCCATTGTGGCGGCGTCTATCGTGCTCTCGCTGTATTCCGGCTCTTTTCATACCGAGACGTTTCGCGCGGGAATATTGTCGATCGGCCGCGGCCAGCACGAGGCGGCGCAAGCGCTGGGAATGCGGTCATACAAAGTCATGTTCCGTATTATTCTGCCGCAGGCAACGGTGCGCATGCTGCCCACATATGCCGGAACATTGATCACCCTGATCAAGGATTCCGCACTAGCTTCCACGATTTCGGTGCCGGAACTGCTTCACCAAGGCTCCACGGTGGCCTCGTATACGATGTCTCCGCTCGCAGCCCTCATGGTTGTGGGGGTGATGTACTTCGGGCTGACCTACCCGGTTTCCAGGGGAGTGGATGCCCTGCACGCACGCTTGCGCGTCTAGCCTCGTACCAGGATAGCGGGGGATAGGACATGTATCACTGGGATTGGTCCGTCATAGTGCAGTTCTGGCCGCTGTTCGTTGCGGGGCTGATTAAGACCGTTGAGGTGGTGACGCTTACCATGGCCACCGCGCTGGTCACTGGCCTGCTGGTGGCGATTGCGCGGACTTCGAAGCACGTGGTGTTGCGCCAGCTCGCGCGCTGGTACATCGAGGTGTTCAGAAACGTTCCCCTGCTTTTGCAGCTCTACATCATGTACCGGGCAACACCGCTCGATTCGTTCTGGGCCGGTTATGTGGCGCTGACACTCAATCTGACCGCGTTTCTCGCTGAGGTGTATCGCTCTGGTCTGACCTCGATCGGGAAAGGTCAATGGGAGGGGGCGCAGTCGCTTGGCATGAAAGAAGGCCATGTGCTGCGCAGAATCATTATTCCTCAGGCGGTGCGGCGCGTCGTGCCGCCGCTGGGCACGTTTTGGGTGAGCCTGTTCCGGGATTCAGCGATGGTTGCGTACATCGGCGTGGCCGAGTTAACGCATGCGGCACTGCAGGTTTCCATACAGACGTACCGTCCGTTCGAGGCATTCACGGCGCTGGCTGTTGCGTACATGGTTCTGACTTATCCTCAAGCCCGCCTCGTTGCGTGGCTTCATGAGAAATTCCGCGTTGAGGAATAGGGCGTGGCCCCGGGGGCATTGCGAATATGTTGTTAGAGATAGAAGGGCTGAAAAAGAATTTCGGGGAAAATCCGGTGTTGCGGGGCGTGGATTTGTCGGTGGAAACCGGGTCGGTGGTGTGCATGGTCGGCTCTAGCGGCTCCGGCAAAAGCACGCTGCTGCGCTGCGTGAATCTTCTGGAGAAACCGAGCGCAGGCAGCATCACGTTTGACGGCAAGGCGATCACCACCGGCAAAGTGGCGGCTCACCAGGTTCGCCGTGAAATTGGAATGGTGTTCCAGCACTTCAATTTGTTTCCGCACATGAACGTGGTGCGCAACGTTATGGAGGGGCCCGTTGCGGTCCTGGGGGCCAGTAAAGCGGAGGCAAAGCGGATTGCGCTCGAGCAACTGGAGAAAGTAGGGCTGGCCGACAAAGTGGACGCCAAGCCCACCAGCCTTTCCGGCGGTCAGCAGCAGCGCGTGGCCATAGCGCGTGCGCTGGCGATGCACCCCAAGATGATGTTGTTCGACGAGCCGACCTCGGCCCTGGACCCCGAGTTGGTGGGCGAAGTGCTGAGCGTGATGAAAAGCCTGGCCGATGAAGGCATGACCATGATCGTGGTGACCCACGAGATGAGTTTTGCGGGGCGGGTTGCCGACCAGGTTGTTCTGCTGAGCGACGGAATTGTGGCGGAGAAGGGTCCTCCGGAGTCAGTGCTCGGCAATCCCAAGACGGAGCGCGCAAGGGAGTTCCTGAGCCATTTCAGATGGCAGGAAGCCGAGGTCGAATAGCGAGTCGAACCGCCGGCAAGGCAAAGCTTATGCGGTTGTTGGCTTAGCCGGAATCGGTGGGATGCGCCGGCCGGATCACCGCATCGCTGCTTTCGCGCTCAAGCCAAGCCGCGCCGAAGCAGGTTGGCGCCGAGCAGCGCCAGCGCGATCAACAGGATCCGGCGGAAACGGTCCTGGTCGATGCGCCGGCGCAGCCACTGGCCCAGCAGCAGTCCGCAGAAGACGGGAACCAGCGCCGCGGCGGACCACACGAGCTGTGGCGGGCGCACCACGCCGAGACCGATCAGCGATGCGGCCAGCGGCACGGAGCCGCACACGGCGATCAACCCGTACGCGCCGATGAAGCTTTCGCGCTCGAGGCGCAGCGCCACGAGATACATCACCAGCGGCGGGCCGTTGACCATGGAGACGCCGTTGAGAACGCCTGCGAAAGCGCCTACAGCCGGTCCGCACCAAGTCTCCCAGTGCGCTGCCAGATGCAGCTGTGGCTTAAGCCAGGAACTGACCGAGAAGCCCAGGACGATGAGGCCGAGCAGTATCAGCAGGGCATGGGTGGGCACGCTGACCAGCACGCGGGTGCCGGCGTAGGTGCCTATGCCGAATGCGAGGATGAGCGGCCAAAAGCGGGCGGCGGCGCGCCGCGGCCGCCCCGTGCTGATGCCCTGCCACAGGTTGGAGGCCACCACCGGAACCAGCAGCAGGGCGATGACGGTACGCGGCTCCAGAAAGCCGCCCAGGACGGAGATTACGAACACGGGCAGGCCCAGGCCGATGGTGCCCTTGATGAGACCGCCCAGCAGCAATACGGCCGCGACCGCGGCGATAACCGGCAGCGGCGCGTTCATGCGGCGGCGCTTCCTGGGAGGCCGTGGCTCATGCAGGCACGCCGGCGCGGCGGCGTATTTCCTCCAGGAGCGGTACCGGCACGTCGATCCCCTCTTGCCGGCGGCGGGCGCGGTTACGCAGGCGGCGCTCGCCGGGCAGCCGCGCGCCGCTCTGGGCGGTAATGGCTTGCAACAAATGGGAAAGCCGCTCGGCGTAGTCCGCGCCAGCGAGGCGCACAGGGTCCAGCAGGATAAACAATTGCCCCACCCGCGGCGGCGTGCCGTGCGCGGTAAAGAATGAGCTGGCCTCAAAGCCGAAGCGCGCGCCGGTCAGCCCTGCCGCCAGGATCTCGACCGCGAGCGCCAGGGCGGCTCCCTTGGCGTCGCCCAGCGGCAGCATGGTGCCGCCGTCGAGCACCGCTGCGGGGTCGGTGGTTGGCTTGCCCTGCGCATCCTGCGCCCAGCCCTCGGGAATGGCTTCGCCGCGGTCGCGCGCGACCATGACCTTGCCCCGCGCCACCTTGCTCAGCGACAGATCCACCACCAAAGGGGGCTCGTCGCGGCGCGGCGTGGCGAAGGCGATGGGATTGGTCCCGAAAACGGCCCGCGAACCGCCCCACGGGGCGATCGCTGCGGGCGAGTTGCCGAACGCGAGCGCTACCGCGCCGTGCTCTGCGGCGTGTTCCACGTGATGGCCGGCGACGCCGAAGTGATGGGAATTGCGCACTGCCAGGGCGGCCACGCCGGTGTCGGACAACACCGCAAGCGCCCGTTCCATGCCGGTCTCGATCGCCGGGAAGGCGAAGCCGCAGCGGGCATCGACCCTCACGACCGCCGGCGCTGGCGTTTCCACGGCCGGTTGGGCGTGCCCGTCGACCTTGCCGCTGGCGGCCTGGTCGGCGTAGGAGGGCAGCCGCGAGACGCCGTGCGAGGCGAGCCCGTCCAGGTCGGCTGCGACGAGCGCGCGCGCCACGCAGCGCGCATTCGCCTCCCCCGTGTTGGCCCGGACCAGCGCCTGCGTCACCAGATCGGTCAGATGCTCGGGTGTCTGCACGCTCATGCGTTTGTCTCCAGTGCCTCGGTCACCGCATCGGCGATCATGGCGCTCACGCGGGCGTTGGACTCGCGCGTGATGCCGGCGATGTGCGGTGTCAGCACCACATTGGGTACGTCGCGATAGGCGGACTCGGCCGGCAGCGGCTCGTCTTCGAAGACGTCCACGGCCGCCCCGCCCAAGTGTCCGTCGCGCAGCGCACGGGCCAAGGCCTGATCGTCCACCACGCCGCCGCGCGCGGTGTTGATGCGGATGGCGCCCTTCGGCATCGTTGCCAGGCGCGCCGCATCGATGAGATGGCGCGTGTGCCCGGTCAGCGGCACGTGCACGCTCACCACGTCGCTGTGCGCGAGCAGCTCGTCCAGGCTGGCGGCCGGCGAGACGTCGAGCTGACGCCACAGCGCCGCGTCCGGCGCCAGTGCCGGGTCGAACGCGTGGATGCGCAGCCCCAGCGCTTGCGCGCGCCGCGCGACCGCGCGCGCGATGCCGCCAAAGCCGACCAGGCCCAGGCTGCGCCCGTGCACTTCGCCGCCCATCAGCCGCCCCCGGGGCCACTCGCCTGCGAGCATGGCGCCGTTGGCGTCGAAGACGCCGCGCACGAGCATCAACATGGCGGCGATCACGTATTCCGCGACGGCGATGTTGTTGGCGCCGGTGGCCGGCACGACGCGTATACCGCGCGCCCGGCAGGCCTCGACGTCGATGTTGTCCAGGCCCACGCCGAGCCGGCCGATGACTTTCAGGTTCTGTGCCGCGGCAAGCAGCTCATCGCGCACCTGTGTACGGTTGCGCACGATCAGTCCGCGCGCGCCCTGAAGCGCCCGCGACAGGCGGGGCCGATCTTCGACCAGCGCCGGATCGTAGAGGACGTGGAAACGCTGGCGCAGCGCGGCGACCGAGGCCTCGTCCATGAACTCGCTGATGACCAGCTCGCTCATGTCAGGGGCTTTGCGGCAGCAGGCTTTCGCCGGGGCGCACGCGGCTGAAGCGCACCGGCATCCGGGCCAACGTGAGCTCGCCGTCCGAGGGCATGTGCAGGCGGTTGAACGCGGATGCCGCCAGCTCGCCGGGCTCGGGAAAGTCTTCGCGGTAGTGGGCGCCGCGCGAGTTCTCGCGCGCAAGCGCCGATGCGGTGATGGCGCGGCTGACCAGGATCAGGTTCTTGAGGTTGAGCCAGTCGTGCCATGTCAGGTTGAAGGCGAGATCGCGACCGTCCACCCCCAGCGCATCGAGTCCCGCCTCCAGCTCGCCGAGGCCCGCCGCGGCGCGTCGCAGGCGCTCGGCGTTGCGCACAATGCCGACGTCTTCCCACATGAGCTCAAAAAGCGCTTCGCGCACACTCTCGATGTCGCCGCTCGGACGATCCAGCGGTGCCCGGCACCGCGCCGTGGCCGCTTCCAGGGCGGCGGCATCCGGCTCGGCGAAGGCGCCTTCGCGCGCCATCCAGGCGGCCACGCTGTCACCGGCGAGTGCGCCGAAGACGGTGGAGTTGCCGACGCCGTTGCCGCCCAGGCGGTTGGCGCCGTGCACGCCGCCGGTGTCCTCTCCGGCGGCGAACAGGCCCGGCAGGGCGGTCGTGCAGTCGGGCGCGAATTCGACGCCGCCCATCATGTAATGCGCCGTCGGGATGACCTCGACACGCCCGCCGGCGAGGTCGAAGCCGCAGTCCGCGCAGCGCTTGACCATGCCCTTGAACTGACGGCGCACCGCGTCCGCGCCGAGGTGGTGCATCTGCAGGTACACGCCGCCGAAGGGGGTGGTGTTGCCGCGGCGGATTTCTTCGAAGATGCCGCGGCTGACGATGTCGCGCGTGGCGCGTTCGCCGCGCTCGTCGTAGCGGTGCATGAAACGCTCGCCGTCGCCGCCGAGCAGGTAGCCGCCGGCGCCGCGCAAGCCCTCTTCCAGCACGGTCCCGGTCATGCGCGTGTCGGGGCCCGCGAGCAGGCCGGTGGGATGGAACTGCACCATTTCCATGTCGCGCAGGGGCAGCCCGGCGCGCAGCGCCATGGCCATGCCGTCGCAGCTCTTGTCGCCCGAGGGGGTGTGGTATTTGTACATGGTGGGGCCGCCGCCGGTGGCCAGCACCACCGCTTGCGCCTGGACGAAGACGAACTCCCCGCTGCGGATGTCGATCAGCAGTACCCCGGCCAGGCGGGTTCCGTCGCGGCTTTTGATCAGCTCCACCGCACGGTGCTCTTCCAGGGGTTCGATGTTGCGGGCCCACACCTGCTCGGCCAGGCGGTTGATGATCTCGATGCCGGTGAGGTCGCCCTTGTGCACGGTACGGTCGAAGGTCTGACCGGCGAAGGCCTTCTGGTGCACGGTGCCGTCCGGGTTGCGGTCGAAGAAGCAGCCGATCTCGTTTTCCAGCTCGCGCACGCGAACCGGCGCCTGTGAGACCAGGTGCCACGCCAGGTCCTGGTCATTGAGCCACTTGCCGCCCTGGAGCGTGTCCATGAAGTGACGCTCCACCGAATCCCCTTCGGCCAGCGCCACGTTGTAGCCGCCCTGGACCATGCGCGTGCACCCGCATTTGCCCAGCAGGCCCTTGACCGCCATGGTGATGTGCAGTTCCGGGGCGCGGTCGTGGGCGTGCAGCGCGGCGAACAGTCCGGCGCCGCCGCTGCCGAGAATCAGCACATCGGTGCGCAGTCGCTTCAAGAATGCACCCCCAGCGACTTGAGCGCTTGCTCGCGCCGCGCCGCCGCATCGTGTCTGACGCTGTCGTAGAGGCTGGCGCCGTGGGCGTCCATGGCGACCAGCAGCGGGCCGAAGCCGCGCACGCGGAATTTCCACAGGCTTTCCGGGTTGAGGTCATCCAGGTCCACGTCCTCGATGGCCTCGATCCAGGTCGTCTCCAGCGCCGCCGTACCGCCGATGATGGCCAGATAGACCCCGCCCAGCTCCTGGAAGGCTTGCAGCGACTCATCCATCAGCCCGCCCTTGCCGACAATGATGCGCACGCCGCAGCGGCTCATCAGGGGGCGCGTGAAGCGCTCCATCCGCGCGCTGGTCGTGGTGCCGATGCACACGGAGGCATAACCGGCCGGATATTGCGCTGATTGGGGCACCTTCTTCACGTTGGGCGCGGTGTGGATCACCGCATGCCCGTTCATGTCGAAGTGCGTCTCGCGGCCGCGGTCGAACATGTGGATCTGGGTGGCGTCGCGGATGCCGAAGAGCGTGCCGTCGAGAGTGACCGTGTCGCCCAGGCGCAGTTCGCGCACCTGCGCTTCGCTCACCGGAGGGGATAAATCGACGTGTGCCATAAGCCGTCCCGCCTAAAAGCCGTATTCGATGCCCTCGGCGCTGAGCGTGGCCGAGGCCCGGCGCGCCGAGTGGCACTGGATGTTGACCGCCACCGGGTTGAGCGTGATGTGGGTGGCGGCAGTCTCCACGTGGACGGCGAACGCGGTGGCGTCGCCGCCCAGCCCCTGAGGCCCGATGCCCAGGCTGTTGACCGCCCGGCCGAGCTCTTCCTCGAGCGCGGCGCCTTCAGGGTCCTCGCAGCGGCTGCCCAGCGGGCGCGTGGCCGCCACCTTGGCCAGGTGCACGCACAGGTCCGAGGTGCCGCCCACGCCCACGCCCACGATGGTGGGCGGGCACACCTTGCCGCCGGCCTCAAGCACGCGGTCGATGACGAAGGTCTTGACCGCATCCACGCCCTCCGCCGGCAGGCACATGCGCAGCCAGGAGCCGCTCTCCGAGCCGCTGCCCTTGGGGATCATCTCGATGCGCACGCGCTCCGGCACCTCGTCGAAGTCGAAGTGGATCACCGGCACGTGACGCCCGGTGCTGGTGTGCTCGTTGTGGCGTGTGATCGGGTGCACCACCGAGGAGCGCAGGGGATGCTCCTGCGTGGCGCGCCGGCAGCCGGCGGCAATGGCGTCCTTGAGCGCGGCGCCGTCGAGGTCGACGCCGCGCCCGATGGTGACGTTGTAGATCGGCAGCCCCGTGTCTTGGCACAGGAGGTTGTCGGTGTCCTCGGCCACGCGGATGTTGGTGACCATGGTGCCCAGCACCTGCTGGGCGGTGGCATGGGTTTCGGCGGCGCTCAAGCGCTCGAAGCCGGCCTTGATGTCGTCGGGCAGGACTTTGAGGGCGCGGATATAGAGCGTCTTCGCCGCCTCCTCGACGGCTGCGGGGTCGACCTTCATCGCTGCATCCCCCATTTGCGAACGGTATGGACCTCGATGGTGCGGAAGACGATGCCTTCCACCAGCAGGCCGATCACGATCACCGTGAGCAGGCCCGCGAACACCGCAGCGGTTTCGAGCTCGTTGCGGTTTTCAAATATGTACCAGCCGATGCCCCCCGAGCTGGAGGTCGCGCCGAACACAAGCTCCGCAGCGATTTCGGTGCGCCACGCGAACATCCAGCCGATCTTCAGCCCCGAAAGGATGGAAGGAAAAGCGGCCGGCATGAGCAGCTTGGTGACGTAGCGCCATCCGGTTAAGCCGTAGTTCTTGCCCGCCATGCGCAGCGTCTCGCTCACGGAGACGAAGCCGGAGAGCATGTTCAGCGCCACCGCCCACAACACGGCATGGATGAGCACGAAGATGATGCTGCCCTTGCCCAGCCCGAACCACAGCAGGGCCAGCGGTAGCAGCGCGATGGCCGGCAGCGGGCTGAACATGGCGGTGAGCGTGCCCAGGAAGTCCGCGCCGAAGCGCGTCAGCACAGCGAGCGTGGTGAGCACGGTGGCGATGGCCACGCCCAGCGCGTAGCCCATGAGCAGAGTGCTGATCGAGTTCCAGGCGCGCAGCAGCAAGGGACCGTGCACCAGCGCCTGCCACCAGGCATCGATGGTTGCGGTGAAAGTCGGGAACAGCAGCGGGTTGTGCACCCAGATCGTGTACCCCTGCCAAAGTCCCGCCAGCAGAGCGAGGATGAACAGGCGCCGCACCAGGGTGATGTCTTTGATGCGCTGCCACCAGGACAGGCTGCGCGATATCTCGCCGATCTCGCCCACCGCTCTCGGCGAGCGCTCGAATTCCTCGCGTACAGGCGGGCTCAGCCGCGGCTCGCTACTCGCCATGGTGCGCGGTCCTCGTCTGTTCGACCTGCTCGGAGAAGAGCATGTCGTGGATGCGTTGCTGGAGGGCCCGGAATTCCGCCGAGGTCTGGTTTTCGTGCGTGAACTCGTGGGCGTTGATCTCGGCGCGCACCTGCCCCGGGTGCGGGGACAGCACCAGGATGCGCGTGCCGAGAATGATCGCCTCCTGAATGGAGTGGGTCACAAACAGTACGGTAAAGCGGAAGTCGTCCCACAGTTGCAGCAGCTCCTGCTGCATCTTGAGGCGCGTGAGCGCGTCGAGCGCCGCGAACGGCTCGTCCATCAGCAACATGGTGGGCCCCAGCGCCATGCCGCGGGCGATCGCCACACGCTGCTTCATGCCGCCGGAGAGCATGTGCGGGTAGGCGTCGCGAAACTTGTCCAGATTGACCTTGGCCAGGAAAAGCTCCGCTTGCTCAATAGCTTCCTGGCGCTTGTACTTGCCGCTGGTTTCCATGGGGAAGATGATGTTTTCGATCACCGTCTTCCACGGCAGCAACTGGTCGAACTCCTGGAATACCATCATGCGGTCCGGTCCCGGGCGCTCGATGGTCTTGCCGCTCAGCTCAATGCGGCCTTCCACCGGCGACATAAACCCGCCGACGCCTTTGAGCAGGGTGGATTTGCCGCACCCCGAGGGGCCCAGCAGGATGAAGCGGTCGGCGGGGAACACCTGAAAATCCACCTGGTAGGTGGCGGTGACAATCTGGCGCTTGGTCTTGTACTGCAGGGTCACGCCGCTGACGTTGAGCAACGGCGAAGACACATCCGGTTGGCGCTCGGGCGCTTGCGATTCGCTGCTGCGAATGGCTCCCATTCGGTCACTCCTGCGGATCCGTGGAAGGTGCGGCGGGCGCGTATGCCCGCCGCACCGGCTGCTCGCTTAAATGACGCCGGGGGCGTCCTTCAGCTGCCGTTCTCGTTCCACACGTTTTTGAAGAAAACCCGCTTCCAGGAGCTCGGCAGGTGATCGATGGAGCCCGTCTCCTTCATGAACTTGGCGTATTTCATGATGTTTTTGGGGGTCGTCGTGAACTCGATTTTGGGGTCGGTAATGATGCTGTAAATCAAGCTCTTGGGCAGCTTGGAATTCGCCTCCTGAATGTAGATCCCGGCCGCCTTATGCGGATGCGCCGCGATGTATTTGTCGGCGGCTTGCAGCGCTTCGAAGACCGCTTTGTACATCTTCGGGTGCTTCTTGTGATAAGTCGCCGAGGTCCACAGCATGTTGAACGAGGACTTGCCGCCCAAGACGTCGTAAGAGCTCAGAATCGTATGGACCTTGGGGTCCTGCAGCTCCTTTTCGAAATAGGGCGGTGAGGTGAAATCGACGTCGACTTCACCGCGCCCGCTCAGCAGCGCGGCCATGGCATCGGGATGTTTCATGGACACCGTCAGGTGGTCGAGCTTGTCGTAGTGCTTCATGCCCCACTGTTTGGCGGCGGCCATCTCCAGGGTGATCGCCTGGATGGAGACTTTCACCGCCGGCACGGAGATGCGGTCCTTGTCGGTCAGGTCGGTGAGTTTGTGGACCTTGGGATTGGTGGTGTTGAGTAGGTTGGGCATGCTGTTGAGCGCGCCAACGCCGTGCACGTTGTTCAGCCCTTTGGTCTTGTCCCAGATTTTCAGCAGCGGGCCCACGCCGCCGGAGGCGAAGTCCAGGCTGCCCGACAGCAGGGCCGCATTCATGGCGGCGCCGCCGCCGAATGTGGCCCAGGTCACCTTGACGTTGTCGATGCCCTCTTGCTTGGCGTATTTCTGGATCAGGCCGTTGTGGCGCATGACCATCAACGGCAGATAGCCGACACCGTACTCCTGTGCGAAACGCACCGTCATCGCTGATGCGCTCACGCTAGTGCCGAGTGCCAGAGCGCCCAAAAGCAGCGGCTTCGCCAGCCGCGGCAACAGGTTTCCGGAACGTGTCTGCGGTTTTGCCATGAGTCGTCTCCTCCTCACTTGTGGTTAAAAAGGGGTGCGTGTTGCACTCTTGTTGAATGACAGCTCCCTTGAGCGCTGCCCGGTGGGCTCAGAACGCCCGCAACAAAAACGCCAGCGCCACGAACAAGGATAGCCCAGCGCTCAGCGCCACGGCGCTCTTCTGGCGATCGTGCCAGGGCAGGGCCTCGATCATGAGTACGCGCAGCCCGCCGGCCAGATGTGCGGCGAGCAGCAGCGCCAGGCCCCCTTCGCCCAGCTTGGCCCACGGATTGTCGGTCCAGCTCAAAAAGCTCTGCAACGCGGCCTGACCGTGCAGCGCCCAGCCCAGCACCCAGAAGTGGACTGGCAAAAACGCCGCCAGCAGCACGCCCGATACCCGGTGTACCACGAATGCCCAGTAGTTGGCATGGTTGCGTGCACCCAGATAGCGGCTCATACGTACAATCCCAGCACGGCGCGCCAGCCGAGAACCGCGAGCAGCAGGGCGAAAATCAGCGCCGTTGCGTCGATGGCGCGCGGCGGCAGAGGGCTCCACTCGCTGAGCACCGGGCGCAGCCCGATCGGCGCGTGTACCGCGGCGGCGGTGACGAAGCTGCCGTACACCACGAGCCAGGCGACGCTGCCGCGCGTGCGTGCCAGAATCTGCCCCGCGCTCAGACCGCCGTGAATGACATACACCATGGTGGCCAGGTGGATGGCGACGACCACCGCAAGCACGAGCGCGCTGGCGCGCTGGACGATCCACAGCCAGGTCTGGACACGCGCGCTCACAGCGCCCCCTTGAGCGTGCGTTTCAGCACCGCGCGCTTGAGCCCGGCGATGGCGGCGGTGGGGTTGAGCTCCATGGGACAGTATTCCACGCAGCTCTGGTGGCTGTGGCAGGCATGGCAGCCGGCGTCGCCGGCCACGGCCCGCAGGCGCTCGTTGGCGGCGCCGTCGCGGCAATCGTTAATCAGCGTCCAGGCCCGATTGAGTGCCGCCGGGCCGAGATAGTCCTGGTTCCAGGCAACCACGTCGCAGGCCGCGTAGCACACCGCGCAATTGATGCATTCGATGCCCGCGTCGGCCTGACGCCGGGCTTCGGAGTCCGGCCGCACGCGCGCGAAGCCGTCCCGGCGGCCCTGCCCGGCCCTGAAATAGCCCTGCGCCCTCTGCCATTTCCGGAAAAAGGGGCGCATGTCGGTGGTCAGGTCCTTGATCACCGGCAGGTTGCGCAAAGGACCGACGCGCAGGCGCCGGTCCTTTGCGACCTTGTCGATGTGGGTGCGGCAGGTCCAGCGCGGCACCCCGTTCACGCTCATGGCGCAGGAGCCGCACACACCCACTCGACAGGCGAAGCGGTACGCGAGCGTGGGCTCGAGATGACGCTGCACGTAAGTCACCACGTCGAGCACGGTCTGGTTGGCGCGCGCGGGGACGCTATAGGTCACGTACTCGCCCTCGCGCGCCCCGCGCCAGATCGCCACATCGAGCGTGTCTGCGGTGCCCATGCCGTAACGCGCCCCGGTGCCGGCTCAGGCGCTGCGGTAGAGCTTGGTGAGCACGAACTCGCGATGCCCCAGCGCCTCGGCCGCGGTGAGGCGGCCGCTGCAGGTGCGCAGCATCATCTCGATGAGCGCATCGCCCGCCTGGTCCAGATCCATCTCACGGCGCAGGATGCCCGAGACGTCCAAGTCGACGTGCTCGCTCATGGTGCGCGCGGTGCGCGGGTTGGCGGTGAGCTTGACCACCGGCTCCACCGGGTTGCCGATGATGTTGCCCTGCCCGGTGGTGAACAGGTGCACCGCGTAGCCGGCCGCACACTGCAGCGTCACGCACTCGGCCGCCGCCGAGGAGGTGTCCATGAAGTAAAGGCCCGGTCCCTTGGCAGGCGTCTCGGCCGGCTCCAGCACGTCGATGAACGGCGTCTTCTTGCCGATCTTGGCCAAGTTGCCGAAAGCCTTCTCCTCGATCGTGGACAATCCGCCGGCGATGTTGCCCTTGGTGGGCTGGGACTCGGAGAGGTCGTTGGTCTTGTGGCGATTGATGAAGTCGTTGTAGTCGCCCCAGGACTTGAGGAACTTCTGCTTGATCTCCTCATTGACGGCGCGCTCGGCGCACACCTGCTCCGCGCCGGTGAGCTCGGAGGTCTCGCCGAAGCAGATGGTCGCCCCTTTGGGCACCAGCTTGTCCACCAGGTTGCCCATGGTGGGGTTGGAGGCGAGCCCCGAGGTGGTGTCGGATTCGCCGCACTTCATGGAGATCCACAGCTCGTCGATGCTGCAGCGCTCGCGCTGCTTCTCCGAGGCCTGCTGCACGAACTCCTTGGCCGTGCGCGAGGCGCGCGCGATGGTGTCGATGTCGCCGTGCTCCTCGATGGAAAAGCCCGCGGCCGGCTTGCCCGTGGAGGCAATGCCGTCGACCACGCGCTGCGTCCACCCCGGTTCGATGCCGATCACCACCACCGCGGCCACGTTGGGGTTGGACCCGGTGCCGATCAGGGTGCGGAAGTGCAAGTCCAGGTCCGCGCCGAACTGCAGCCGCCCGTAGGGATGAGGCAGCGCCAGCGTGCCCTTGATGTTGTTGCCCACGGCCTCGCAGCAGGCGTTGGAGATGTCGTCCACCGGCAGGATGAGCACGTGATTGCGGATACCCACGCGCCCGTTCTCGCGCCGGTAGCCGAGGAAGCTGAGATCGCTGTTCGCCATCGTTACCACCGCTTGGTCTTGATGTTGTGTACGTGCACGTGCTCGCCCTTGGCGATGTCGGCCACCGCGCGGCCGATGTCGTGCTCGTACTCGATGATGGTGTCGCCTTCGCCGATATCGGTGAGGGCGATCTTGTGGCCCAGCGGAACGTCGTCCTTGGCCTCGACGTGGAGGGTGGCGTCACCCTCCAGCAGCCAGCCGGACAGCGCCTGCCCGGCCTTGACGTCCTCCACCACCACAACGCCGACCTTGTCGGCTTTGTTGTGCACCAGGAAGTGAGTGGCCATGCCTGCTCCTTAAGAACGCACGTGAATCGAAGTTAAGCGAAGCTTCCTATTTTGTATAGTATGTCTTATATAAGAATGTCAACTGCGGCGCGCTCGCTTATCCTGTTCGCGCAAGGCACGCACACCGGTCAAGCTGACAGTGAAGAGAAGCTTATGGAAGATGCGATTACGCCGGAGTTCCGGCCCTTATACAGCCAGATCAAGGCCTTGCTGATAAAGCGCTTGGCCGCGCGCGAGTGGCGCCCGGGGGACGCGCTGCCCAGCGAGGCCGCGCTGGCTCAGGAATACGGTGTCAGTCAGGGCACTTTGCGCAAGGCGCTGAATGCTCTGGAGGCGGAACGTCTGGTCGAGCGCCGCCAAGGCAAGGGGACCTTCGTCGCCAAACACAGCGCCGCGCGCTCGCTGTTCCAGTTTTTCCATCTGGTGGGCGAGGGCGGCGAGCGCCAGCTTCCGGAAAGCCGGGCGCTTAACTGCCGCGGGGGCATTGCCACGCGCGGCGAACGCGAGGCACTGGCCCTCGAAGCGGGCGCCGCCGTGACGCGCATCCAGCGCGTGCGCCATCTGGACGGCCAGCCGGTGATCAGCGAAAGCATCAGCGTACCCAGCGCGCTGTTTCCGGGCCTGCGCGAGCGCGCGCCCGAAGAAGTTCCCAACACGCTTTATGAGCTCTACGAAAGCCGCTACGGGGTAATCGTGGTGCGGGCGCAGGAACGATTGCGCGCGGTGGCGGCCGGCGAACGGGAGGCAGCGCTGTTGGGCGTTGCCGGCGGGACGCCGCTGCTCGAGGTCGACCGCATTGCGCTGAACATCGAGAAGCGGCCCGTGGAGTGGCGGGTGAGCCGCTGTCACACGGCGCATCACTTCTATCTGACGGACCTGGACTGAGCCTCTCCATGGGTCCCGGTGTGGCCGTCGGCAGCCCCGGGCCAAGGCCATGATAGCGGTTTTGGGGGCCTTGGTGCCCATCTTCGTTCTCATTGGCCTGGGCTATGCCTTCGCCACTTATGGCTTCCCTGGCGCCGGCTTTTGGCTGGGCGCCGAGCGCCTGGCCTACTATGCGCTGTTTCCGCCTCTGCTCATTCGCCATTTGGCGCGCGCCCAGGTGGTCGGGCCCTCGGTCGGTGCATTGGGCGTGGTGGTGGCCGTCACCGTGCTGTCCCTGTCGCTGCTGCTGCTGGGGCTGCGTGCGCGCATTCCCGCGAACGGCCCGGCGTTTTCCTCCGTTTTTCAAGGGAGCGTGCGGTTCAATACGTTCGTGGGGCTGGCGGCGACCGCCTCTTTGTATCCCGATGGCGGGCTGGCGGTGGCGAGCCTGCTCCTCGCCATGCTCATTCCTCTGGTCAACGTGCTGAGCGTGTCCGTGCTTGCTCACGCCGGCCGGGCGGAAGGGCCGAAACCGACATTGTCAGGCATCGTGATCACGCTCAGCCGGAATCCGCTCATCCTGGGCTGCGCCGGGGGGATCGCGCTCAACCTGACCGGGATCGGCATGCCCGCGGCGCTCGACACCATGCTCGCCCCCCTGGCGCAGGCGGCATTGCCCGTGGGCCTGCTGGTGGTCGGTTCCGGCTTCAGCCCGCACGCCGTGCGCGGCAGCGGCGCTCTGGTTGCCATGACCAGCGTGCTCAAGCTCATCGTTTCGCCGCTTATCGCTACGGCGTGTTGCTGGGCGCTTGGCCTGCACGGCACGCCGGCGGAGGTCATTGTGCTGTTCAGCGCTTTGCCGGGCGCCTCGTCCGCCTACATTCTGGCCGGCCAGATGGGCGGTGACCGATCGTTGATGGCCGCCATCCTTACGGTGCAGACAGCGCTTGCAGCGGTGACCCTGCCGGTCGCAATCGTGCTCAGCATGCCCCTCATCAGGTAGTCGGGGCGGAAGGGGTCAGGCCTGTGCAGCGAGTTCATCCGCGCGTTGTGCCAGTTGTTGTCCGGCCTTTTCCAGGCAATCGCCGAGCGCCTGCACCCGCTGGCGGAATTCGCGGTGGCGCTTTGCGGCTGCCGCCAGCGATTGTGCAACCGCTGCCGGCGCCGTGCCGCCGTAAATATCGTGGGCCTCCACGAATGCCCGCGGGTCCATCGCCGCGCGTACGGTGTGATCATCGATGGGTACATCCTCGCCGATAACCTCGCGCGCCGCCTCGCGCACCAGGGCAGCGTCCACGTCTTCGGCGCCGAGGCCGCGCTGCAGGGCCATGAGCACCATGTGCCCGACCACGCGGTGCGCGGTGCGGTAGGACAGATCCGTTTGCCGGTGAATGACGGCGGCAAGCTCGGTCGAGGTGGCGAAGTGCGCGCCGGCCTGCCGGCGCATCACGGCTTGGTCGAACTCAGCCGTGGACAGGGTGCCCTCAAGCAGGCGCAGCGCGCGCTCGGCCTCCGCGAGCGAGCGCAATACCGGCGGCGCCAAGCCTTCCTCGACGTCCTTGGTGTCCTGAAAGTTGGTGTTATGCAGGGTCCCGAACGTGGAGCTCATCTCGCCCGCCGCGTGCGCCGCTACCGTGCGCACGTATTCAAAGGGATACGGATTTTTCTTCTGCGGCATGAGGCTGCTCGAGCCCGAGTAATCGTCGCCGATGCTGAGGTAGGCGAATTCCTGCGTATGCCAGGTGTAGCAGTCCTGGCACAGGCGGCTGACGCCGATCATCATGGCGGCGACCGCGGCGGCGACTTCCAGCATGTAGTCGCCGCCGGCCACGCAGTCGTTGGTGTTTTCGATCACGCCGTCGAAACCGAGCAGGTCGGCTACTTGCTGGCGGTCCAGGGGATAGGACGAGCCGGCGAGGGCGCCGCAGCCAAGCGTGCAGTGATTGACACGCTGATAAGCGCTCATCAGGCGCTCGCCGTCGCGCTCGAGCTGATGGACGATGCCCAGCAGGTAGTGGCCGACCGTGGCCACTTGCGCGTGCTGCATATGCGTCCACATGGGCATGACGGTGGCCTGCTCGCGCTCGGCGAGCGCGAGCAGGCGCTCTTCCAGGGCTGCGAGGCCCTGCATCAGCGAGAGCAGCGAGCGGCGCAGCGCCATGCGCGCAAGCGGCTCCGGGCGCGTGCGCCCGATGTTGATTTCGCCCGACACCGCTTCGCCCGCGCGCTCACTGAGGTAATGCTCCATGGTGGAATAGAAATACTCGTACTCGGGGTTGAACGCCCCCATGCCGGCGCGGCCATCCTGTTCGAGTTGTTCCAACGCCTTGCAGAGCTGGGCTGCCGTGGCCTGCGGGATGATGCCGGTGTCGCACAGCATCACCGTCCACGCTTTGTTGGTTTCCAGCAGCGCCTCGAAGTAGTGCTCCAGCTTGAAATCGTAGCTGGGCTTGAGCACCGTCTCGGTGTAGACGGTGCCCGGCGGCGCCTGCAAACGTTCGCGGGAAATGCACTGCTCGGTCATTTGCGACTCCTGATGTCGATCCGCCTGGTGCGGGACGAGTCCGCCTCCGGCGCGCGCAGCGGAAGATGGCGCAGGACGCTTGCCGCCCTGCGCCTGGAGACGGCCTCACATCGCGTTGGGCCTATTGGGCGATGAAATGTTCCTTCTTGAGCCAGGCATCCGCCACCTGTGCAGGGAATTTGCCTTTTATGTCCACTTCGCCGTTCAGGTGCTGCATGGTCTTCAGCGTCAGCGCCTTAGCCACCGGGCGGAACAGCTTGGCGAGCTTGGGGTGCGCCTTGAAAGTCTTCTCGCGCAGGGTCAGTGCGGCATAGTAAGGTGGGAAGAAGTGCTTGTTGTCCTTGAGCACCACTAGGTGCTTGGTCTCGATGCGTCCGTCCGTGGTGAACACGTCGCCGAAATTGCAGCGCTGGCCGCTGGCGACCTGCTGGTAGACCAGCGACAGCTGCACGATGTTGACGTTGCCCTGGGGGACCTTCCAGCCATACGCCTTCTCCAGGCCGGGCAGGGCGTCGCTGCGCTGGGAAAATTCGTTGTTGACGCAGAAGGTCGCCGCGTCCGGATGGTTGGCGATCAGGGGGCCGAGCTGGGAGAGGTCTTTGAGGTGATACCGGCTGGCGGTCTTGTGATTGGTGGCCACCGCGTAGCTGTCGCTGAAGCTCGCCGGGTCCAGCCACTTGATGCCGTTGTCCTTGAGGTCTTGTTTGGCGACCTTCTTGAACAGCCGGGCCTGGCCGGCGGCTCCCGTATGGCCCAGGAATTCCACCCACGCGGTGCCGGTGTATTCCCAATACATGTCGATCTTGCCGGAGGTCAGCGCCTTGCGCACGGCCGTGGTGCCGGCAAGGCCGGTCTGATCATGGACAGTGGCATGCGCCGCTTTGAGCAGATCCAGCGTGATCTGTCCCAGGATGAGCTGCTCGGTGAACTGCTTGGAGCCCACGGTGAAGGTGGCGCCGGACAGGTCGAAGCGCTCGGCCCATGGTTTGTTCCCCGCGGCGGTCGCCGTCCCCCACGGGCAGATGACGAGTGCGGCGGCGACCGCAACGCCGGTGACAAGGTTTGCGTGCAGTGTCTTGGCTCTCATGGATGTCTCCTCCTCTTGCGTTGGGCTGCAAACAGGGCGTTCACTGCCCGTTGCAGCGGATCAGAGACCCGTGCCGCCGCGAACGGGGCGGCAGAGCTCGTTCACGGGTCCTGCTAAAGCCCTCTTGGGCGCAGTAGCAGCTCGGCCATGCCGGCGAGCCAGTCCACCAGCAGCGCCAGCACGGCAGAGAGAACGCCGCCGGTGATCAGCACCGGGGTACGGCCCAGATTGTTACCCGTGACGATCAACTGACCGAGCCCGCCGGCGCCCACGAAGGTGGCAAGCGTCGCCGTGCCCACCAGGATCACCAAGGCAGTGCGGATGCCGGCAAGCATGACCGGCACCGCCAGCGGCAGTTCGATGCGGGTCAGCACTGCCGGACCGCTCATACCCATGCCCCTTCCTGCCTCGATGATCGCCGGATCGATCTGGCTCAGCCCGACCATGGTATTGCGCAGGACCGGCAGCGTGCTGTAGAGGGCGAATGCGCACACCGCCGGCCAGAAGCCCAGGCCCCAGACGATGGCGAGTAGCACCAGAACCCCGATCGAGGGCACGGCCTGACCGACGTTGGCCACGTTGACGATGGGCGCCGTCAGAGGGCGCGCAATTCGGCGGGTGAGCAGCACGCCGAGCGGCACCGCGACCGCGACGACCATCGCCGCCGCCGCCAGCGTGAGTTCCACATGTTGGATTAAAAGGTGCGCGATGACGGGGGCGTTCAGGCTGCGCTGCTCGATGGCGTCGAGATGCAGGCTGCGTATCCAGCCATAAAGCGCGAGGCAGATGGCGACGAGCAGCGACGGCATGATCAGCTGCCGGCGCCAGAGTGCGCCCAATCGCGCCTTGAGCGTGTCGGGCCCGTCATTCATTGGGTTTGGGCCTCGCCTTGAGCCAGTGACGCGGCCGAGTGGCGCACATAGCCGGCCACGGTATCGAAATCCACCACCCCCTGGTACGCGCCGTGCGCGTCGACTACCACCGCACGGCCCCGCGGGGCGAGCAGCAACGCATCCAGCGCCTCCTGCAGCGTGGCATCCGCGGACACGGTCACAATAGCCCGCGCGTCGGTATCATCGGCCCAGCGTTGCGGGTGTCCCTGGGCGTCGATCAGGAGCAGCCCGTCGGCGTGCTCGGTGTCAGCACCCTCACGGGCGGTGGGCACAGACTGCAGCACCGCCTCGCCGACGCGCGACAGAGCCAGGCGTTTGAGTGTGGCACTGCCTCCGATCAAAGCGCGCACGAAATCGTCAGCCGGGTGCGTGAGAATCTGCTCCGGGGTGTCGTACTGGGCGATGTGCGAGCCTTCGCGCAGCACCGCGATGCGGTCGCCCATCTTGATCGCTTCGTCGATGTCGTGCGTGACGAAGACGATGGTTTTGCGTACCTCGCCCTGAATGCGCAGGAACTCGTCCTGCAGGTGCTTGCGCGTGATCGGGTCGATCGCTCCGAAGGGCTCGTCCATCAGCAGCACCGGCGGGTCGGCGGCGAGCGCACGCGCCACGCCCACGCGCTGGCTCTGACCGCCGGACAGCGCCTTGGGATAGCGATGGCGGTACTCGTGCGCCGGGATCCCCATCATGTGCAGCAGCTCATCGACGCGCCGGCCGATGCGCGCCTTGTCCCAGCCAAGCATGCGCGGCACCACCGCGATGTTGTCGGCGATGCTCATATGCGGGAACAGCCCGATCTGCTGAATCACATAGCCGATGTGGCGGCGCAGCCGGTTGGGGTTGACGTGGGTGACGTTGTCGCCTTCGAGGTAGATCTCGCCCGAGGTGGGCTCGATCAGGCGATTGATCATTTTCATGGTGGTCGTTTTGCCGCAGCCGCTGGGGCCGACGAAGACCACGATCTCGCCCGCGTAGATATCGAGCGTGAGATTGTCGACAGCCAGGCGCCGCTGGTGGGCGAAGCGCTTGGACAGCGCTTCCAGCCGGATCATGGGCCGGGCTTGCGCGGGGCTACTCATGCAGCCCCCGCGATGTGGTCAGCCACGCCACCAGGCCCAGGACGAGGTCGAGCACCACGGCCAGAAAGACGATCCCCAGTGTGCCCGACAGCGCCAGGTCCAGTCCGGTGGCCGTGCCCAGGCGCGCCAGTCCGGAAAAGATGTTCTTGCCGAGCCCCGGGCCGTTGACGTAGGCGCCGATAGCGGCGATGCCGAGGATCAGCAGGGTGGAGACGCGTATGCCGGTCATGATCACCGGCCAGGCCAGCGGTAGTTCGATGCGCCACAGCGCCTGTGCCGGCGTCATCCCCATGCCGCGTGCCGACTCCACGATCGCCGGGTCGATGGAGCGCAGGCCCACGATGGTATTACGCAGTACCGGCAGCAGGCCGTACATCACCAGCGCCGTGACCGTGGGCGGATAGCCCAGCCCGAGCACGGGAATGAACAGCGCAAACAGAGCGAAAGAGGGAATGGTCAGGAAGATGTTGGCGACGGCAAGCGTGGCCTCGGCCGGTCGCTGTGTTCGGTAGACACCGATACCCACCGTGATCGCGATAGCGCTGGCGATGGCCACCGACGTCGCCACCACGCCCACGTGGGCCAGGGTGAGCGCCACCAAGTGCGGCCAGCGGTACTGCAGGTAGGCGTAAAAGTGATGCATGGGGTCAGCGCCCGTTGTCGCGCGAGCCGTTGCCATAAAGGGCGAGATTGGCGACCAGGGGCCGCAGCCATTGTCGCGGCGCCTGGCTCATGCCGACATAGAGCTGGCCGTGCGCCGCAGCCTCCTCAGCGGCCGCCAGGCGCTCGAGCGCCGCCGGTTCGGTGCGCCTCGCCAACTCGCTCACCAGACAGTTGATCAGCGCCCCGGGCGCGGCCAGTGATCCGACGAAATCACGAATGGTGCCGGCGGCGTAGACGCAGGTATCGGCCAGCCCCACCAGCGGCGAGATCGCGCTGTCGGTGATTGCGACTACAGGGCGCTCAACAGAGCGCGCATAGCGCAACAGGTCGATGAGGTCGCGCGGGTAGCGCGCGAAGCCGATGGCCACGATCAGGTCGCGCGAACCCATGGCGCGGATGCGGTCGTAGAGGGTGGAATCGGCCAGGACGTGGGCTTCCACGCCCGGTTTGATCTTGTTCAGTGAATAGGCGAAATAGGAGCCGAGCGGTGCCACGTAACGCAGGGCGAGCACCAGCGTGCGATCGGCGGCCTGCAGCGCATCGACGAAGGGTGCGATCGGCTGATCGGCCACGCTGCGCACCAGGCGGCGCAGATTATGGATATCTTCGTCCACGATGCGCTGCATCAGATTGTCCACCGTGGCGTCGTCGTGCGGCAGGCGCTTGAGCCGTTCCACGCCGCTTAACTGCGCATTCACGTGATCGCGTATGGCGAGCCGGAAGGCGTCGAAGTCCGCGTAACCGAGCAGGCGCGGGAACCGCACCACGGTGGCGAGGCTGACGCCGGCGGCCCGTGCCAGCTCGCGCGTGCTCATGAAGCCGGCGTCCGCCAGGTGGGCCTCAACGAAGCGGGCTACCCGCATCATCTTGGGCGATAAGCGTTCCCTCGCCGCAGCCAGCTGCTGCGCCAAGCCCGCATCTTCCCCCCGGTTTAGAGATTCCAATGGCGTCATGTCTCCCCTTTGCGCTGGCCGACGGGTGTGAATGCACCGTGACCGTATGATTCATGTGATTCTGATTATTGACCCATACTATCGTCTGTTTCAAACTGCACCTAGGCGCAATCCCTCCAGTGCGAGCCAAGGCCTGCCTCATGCAAACCCGCCCAGTGAGCTTTTACAGTGATGGCGTGCGCCTAGACGCACTATTGCAGCTTCCCGAGGGCGCCGCTCCCGACGCCGGGTGGCCGGTGGCGGTTTTCTGCTCCGGTTTTCAAGGCTTGAAGGAATTGATTCCCGGCAAGTTTTGGGATGCGCTGACCGATGCCGGCATTGCTTGCTTCGCGTTCGATTACCGCGGCTTTGGCACCAGCGACGGCGAGCGCGGGCGCTTTATCGTTGGTGAGCAGTTGGCGGATGTGGTAAACGCTGTCACGCGGGTGCTGCACGAGCCCGACATTGACGCCGAACGCCTAGGCCTGATCGGGTGGGGCTTCGGCGGCGGTCTGGTGGTGCAGGCGGGCGCGGACGACGAGCGCGTCAGGGCGGTGGCCTGCCTTAATGGCATCGGCGACGGGGCGCGGGCCGTGCGCGACTCGCGCTCGTATGCGGACTGGCTGGCCTTGCAGGAGCGTATCGCCCGCGACCGGGTGCAGCGCGTGCTAACCGGGCGCTCGGAGGTGGTCAGTCCGTGGGAAGTGGTGCCGTTGGATACCCGCACCCGCGGTGATGTCGACCGCGAGATGTACGCCAAGCACGAGCGCTTCGGACTCGACGTCACCTTGCAATCGGCACAGAGCTACTACGCTTTCAGGCCCGAGGGCGCGGCGCCGCGGCTGAGCCCGCGCCCGTTGCTCATCGTGCACGGCACGCACAATACACTGCACCCGATCGACGAAGCGCGCAGCCTCTATGCTCATGCACGCGAGCCCAAGCGCCTGGTCGAGCTGCCCGGGGCGGTGCACCTGGACTGGATTGAGCGCGACCACCCGCTGAATGCGTCTACCCTCCGCCTGCTCAGCGACTGGTTGCACGAGGCGTTCGCCGGCGATCGGCCGAACCGCGCGCTTGCACAAGGGTAGGGGCGATGCACACCGCTGAGCAGCTGCGGGTGGGCGCCGCCCAGATCAACTGCCAGCTCGGGGAGTGCGGCGCCAACGTCGCCAAGCATCTGGATTTCATCGAGCAGGGGCGTAGCCTGGGTTTGGATCTGCTGGTCTTCCCGGAGCTCTCGCTGACCGGCATGGGCCTCGGGCGGCGTGTGCTGGAAGTGGCGATGGGGCGGGAGGACGAGCGGTTGTTGCGCCTGGCCGCAGCGGCGGGGGCGATGCAAGTGGTCGTCGGGTTTGTCGAGGAGGCCAGCCCGGGGGAGTATTACAATGCGCTCGCCGTGCTCCAGGCCGGCGAGACCATGGCGGTGCATCGCAAGGTCAACCTGGCGACGTACGGCCGCCTCGATGAAGGCAAGTATTTCTGCTACGGGCGCGACATCACGGTTAATGCCATCGCCGGCAACTGGACCGGGGCGTACCTGATCTGTGCCGATCTGTGGAA
>Ga0102962_1000232_pt1 | contig 31603 bp, 34 predicted proteins | sample SalPonF2_C_D2_MG_FD_84519 | JGI IMG/M metagenome (GOLD analysis project Ga0102962, IMG submission 84519) | Salt pond soil microbial communities from South San Francisco under conditions of wetland restoration - Salt Pond MetaG SF2_C_D2_MG ...
GCCTGACTCTATTTGAAACAATGCCGTTATTTCAGTTACTTACGGACACCGCATACAGATCGGACGATGTCGAAATTCCTAAGCAATTGAATTTGCTTGATAACTTCCCCGGACACTAGTGGGGCAAGATAATAGCAGCTCCGGAATCGCCAACGGATGACATTATGACGCAGCCCAATCCCGTCAAAGCCCTTGCCTTCGACGTCTTCGGCACCGTCGTGGACTGGCGCGCGCTTTATCAGCCGGCCATGGCAAGGGTCCGTAGCGGTGAAAAGCCGTTCACCAAGCTCGACAGGCTGCACCGCATGAACCTGGACACCGTCCTGCAACGCTATGGCATAAGCGGCATCGATGCATCGGAACTGGACTGGCTCAACCGGGCCTGGCATCGCCTGGATCCGTGGCCCGACGCGCTTGCGGGCCTCAAACGCCTCAAGGTCCGGTTCATCCTCGCCACCCTGTCCAACGCCAATGTCGCGCTCACGGTGAACATGGCGCGCCGCACCGGTCTGCCCTGGGATGTGATTCTGGGGGCGGAGGTCGCGCAGGCCTACAAGCCCCAACCCCGTGCCTACCTCACCGCCGCTGACATGCTCGACCTGCCGGCCTCGGCGGTGATGATGGTGGCGGCGCACAACGCCGACCTCGCCGCCGCCCACGCGTGCGGGCTGCGCACCGCGTTTGTGGCGCGTCCAAGCGAATACGGCTCGCAGCAGAGCAGCGACCTGACGCCCGGGCACGCTTTCTACGATTTTTGCGCCACCGGCCTCGAGGATCTCGCCGAGCAACTCGGCTGTTGAGAGTCAGCGGCTGGCCGCAGCCTTTTGGCGCTGCGCCCAGCCATGCCATGGCAGGCGCATGCGCGGCTCAGCCGCCCTCGCTTGCCTGCAGCGCGCGATTCACGGCGGCGACCGCCGCTTGCAGGGAGGCTGCCGTGATGTCGCGATTGACGGCGCAGCCGTAAACCGGGTGCGCGCTGCCCAGACGTAAGCGCACATAGGCGACCGCCTCCGCTGCCTCGCCCTCGTCCAGTGCGTGCTCGCTGAAGTCCACCATCCGCACGGCCAGGCCCAGCGCGCGGTTGACGGCATCCACAAAAGCCGCCAGCGGACCGAGCCCCCGGCCTTCGGCGGCAACCGGCCGCGACCGGTACACAAACCCTGCCAGCAGACGCAGGTGTCCGTCCTCGCGCACCAGATCGTAGTCGCCGCAGGTCAGGGGCCCGGCGGGCGTCATGTATTCGCGTTTGAACAGGCGCCAGAGCGCCTGCGCATCGGCCGTATCACCGGCCCCCGTCGCGTCCGCCGACCGCGCGAACTCGCGACGCAGGGCGGGCGGCAGACTCAACCCGAAGTGTCTCTGCAAAACCGCGGCGGCGCCCCGGTCGCCGCCAGCCTCAGCCCCGCTGCCCGGCACCGCAGCCACACCCGCCTCGTCCAGCGTGCCCAGACGCGGCATCACACCAGCGGCATGCAGGCCGCGAGCCAACGCGGACAGGTCGGTGAGCGCGGGGTCCGCCAGCAGGGACCCCTGCACCTCCCAAGCACCGGCGAGCAGAGCCTGGGCCGCGCTCGCCACGGCCATGCCCAAATGGTTCGACGGCGACACGCTCACCCTGACCCCGGCCGGGGCCAGTGCCACCAACTGCTCGACCAGATCCGCGTACACATGCGGCCAAAGCGGCACCGGCGACGGCGCCAGATTGAGAATCGCCGGATGCGACTCGTCGGGTTGCCAGGCCTGCTCGACGGCGCGGCAGACGCGCTGTGCGCCCGCCGTATCAGGCCTCTGCAGACCGGGCGCGGACAGGCGCAATGTCCGCATCGATGTGCCGGTGCAGCCGTCGGCGGCAGCGCGCAGCCAGCGCATCCCCGCTTCCACGTCTTCGTCGACCCCGGGCTGCCAGTGCAGCACGACATGCGTGGCGCCGGACAATGCCTGCAAGGCGTGCGCCAGGGCGCTGGCTCCCGGACTGATCCGCACCTGAAGGGCCGGGCTTTCGCGCCCGCGCAACGCGGCAACAACTTCGCGGCACAGCACCCGGTCCGCCTCGTGCGCCACGGGATCGCCCAACTCCACGGTGTGCACGCCCGCAGCGGCCAGCCTTTGCACCAGCGAGAGCCTCGCCGGCAAAGCGGCGCGGCGCTGCATCGCGGCCGGATCCAGGCTGCACCAGCGCGGCGCCTTCTCCGGCCACCGCTGGGGCCAGTTGCGCTGCGTCAGAAACGGTTGGGGCAATGGCTGACGGGGCATGGCCGCAGGCCGGATAGGAGCTAACGCTCAAACCCTGGAGCCCAAACAGCCGTCTCGCGACGGGGCGGCGGTGGCGTACAGCGGGCTTGCGTGATGGCCGAAAGGCGCATACCGGCACGCTATTATGGGGCCGGGTCAAAGTCAATTGACTTTGGCGAACCTGCCGCCCGCCGCGGTGCGGATGCACGTAGGCTGGTGAACTTCGCTGGCGCGTGTGCGGCGGCGGGTTAAAATTGGGACCCGTACATCCTTGCTCTAAGGGCTCACACCACGCCGATGCCACCGCGCTATCAGATGCCGCTGCCCGTTCTCCAGCCCCGGACTTTCGACGCAACGCTGGGCGAGCTGCTCGACTTTGCCGCGCTCGAACGCCGCTGGCGCACGGCCGATCACCCCGCTACCCGTTACGTCATGGGCATGCCGCTGCCTCCCTGGCAACGCGGACTGGTATGGAACGAGCAGCAACAGCGCCGCTTCATCGAGTCGGCGTGGCTCGGCATGCACCTCGGCATGGTGGTCATCAACGGACGGCGCCACACTGCAGACGACGGCCTGCATCCGTTGAGCGGCCTGCTGCTTGATGGCCAACAACGACTGGCGGCGATCGACGCTTACGTGCGCAGCCGCTTCGCCGTCAGCGGCCATTACTGGCGCGACCTGGCACCCCATGAGCGCGCCCGTTTCGCGCGCACGCCGTTTACCCGCTGCGAAGTGAGTCTGTGGGACGAAGCGCGGCTGCGAGACCTCTACGACCGGATGAACTTCGGGGGCACGCCCCACGCCCCGCACGAACGCGCGCGCCCCTGACCTCTCCCCGCCCGCGCGCTGCGACGGCCTCGCAGGCACGGCGCGCCGGCCGCCAGCGAACGCATCGGCCGCATCTTATCCGATCCGGGAACTTCCGCTCTTGCCGATGCGTACATGGAAGTAGCAGCACATCGAAAGCTGCCACCCATTGCGCACGGATGCCGCACGACTCGAGTCCCGAGTACGCCGACAACCGGCGCCTCAATCCCGCAGGAGCGCAGTAATGACCCGGCTCTATATCGGCAACCTGCCCTTCAGCGTCGCCGAAAACGATATCAAAGCCCTATTCCTACCCATTGACGGCAGCGCGCGCGTGACCCTGCTGATCGACCGTCAAACGGGACGCGGCCGCGGGTTCGGTTTCGCCGAGGTGGACCCCGAGCGCTGCACCGACGTGATCGCCACGCTCGACGGCGCCACCCTCAACGGCCGGCGCATCCGCGTGGAACCGGCCAGAGCCCCGGGCGCGAAAGAAACGCACAACACGAGCCGGGCGCCGACGGATACGCGCATCCGACGGCGGCGTCAGATGTCACCCCCGCCTGCCACGAGTACGCGGCCGAAAACGTCGCACACATTGTCCATCCCCGATGTCCAGCGCAGGAGGTAAGCCCATGGACGACGATGCGCCCGTTACCGACAAAGCGCCGCGCCAGGCCGGCGCGCGCCACGCGCAAGCCGCTTCCACCGAACCGGCCATGATTCAGGCGTATCTGAACGAGCTCAGCGCCTTCCCGCTGTTGAACGCAGAGCAGGAGCGCGCCCTGGGACGGCGCGTCCAGGCGGGTGACCCCGCGGCCCGTCAACGCCTCATCAACTGTAACTTGCGCCTCGTGGTCTCGATCGCCAAACGCCACGCCAACCAGGGGCTGCCGTTGCTGGACCTGATCCAGGAGGGCAACCTCGGGTTGATGCGGGCTGTCGAGCGCTTCAACCCGGAGCTCGGCTTCCGCTTCTCAACTTACGCGAGCTGGTGGATACGCCAGGCGATCGACCGTGCCATCGACAACAAGGCGCGCGCGGTACGCCTGCCCGTCCATCTGTCCAAGCGCATCGTGGCCCTGCGCCGTGCGACGGCCGAGTTTACCGCCCGCCACGGCCGCGAACCCACCGTGGCCGAGCTGGCCGCCGAAGCGGATATGAATTACAGCGAGGTCGAGGACGCCCTCGGCCACGACTTCATCGAAGTCTCGGCGAACACCAGCGCAGACCCCAGTCATGACGGCGCACTATTTGAATCAATCGCGGACGAACGCTCACAGAGCGCGGACGAGGACATTCTGATCCAGCAAACGCAGCGCGTGGTCGAGCACTGGGTGGAGCGCCACCTGTCCTCGCGTCAGAGCTATATCCTGAAGCGCCGCTTCGGGCTGATCGGCGGCGGCGAGGCTACCTTCACCGCCCTGGGGCACGAACTCGACATCTCGCGTCAACGCGCCCAGCAGATCGCGCGCGAAGGGCTGGCTCAGCTACGCGATGCGGCCCGGCACCGCCACCCGGGTCCGCATCGCCGCCCGCTCGGGGAAATGGTCGACACCGCGTAGGCCTGCCCGAATCCCGTCCCCGAGCTTGCGCTTTCCTTCGCTCGCAGCCCACCGTATTCTTAAAAGCTCTCGGGTCGCGACGGTTGGGAGGCGGGGCATTGAGCCGCAAGGGGCGGGGTCGGGGTGCGGGGAAACGGGCCTTTCGCGAGTGTCTGCTTGCAGAAATGCCGCACTTGCGCCGCTACGCCTGGGCGCTGCTCGGCCCGGACGCGCCGGACCATGCCGACGATCTCGTGCAGACCTGCCTGCAGCGCGCGCTCGAGCGCGCCGCGCAGTGGCAGCCGAGCACCCGGCTGCGGCCGTGGCTGTTCGCCATCCTGCACAACCTCTACGTCTCCGGCGTCCGGCGCCAGGCGCGCGAGAAGCGCGTGCATCGCGAGCGCGCGCCGCTGGCGCAGCAGGCCCGCGGCCAGGGCGACGGCCAGTTGGAGATGGTTGCGCTCGCTCAAGCACTTAGCGTGATACCTTTCGAGTACAGGGCGGTGTTCGTCCTGGTGAGCCTGGAAGGCTACAGCTACGAGGAGGCGGCACAGGCGCTGGAAGTGCCGGTAGGCACCATCCGCTCGCGCCTGGCGCGGGCACGCGACAGACTCGAGAACCGCCTCCAGATCAAGCAAAAGCGCTGACGCCCCTATGCCCGACCGACAAGCCAAGCTGGACAGCGAGTGGCTGAGCGCATTTATCGACGGTCGGCTGGATGCCGACACCCATGCCGTTATTGCCCGCCACCTGGCCCGCCATCCGCAGGAAGCGGCGCGCGTGGCAGCCTATCGGGACAACGAGCGCGCGCTGCAAGACATGCATGCCGCGGCGCTACAAACGTCCCCGCCGGACGCCCTTCGGCGCGTACTGGACGACGACGACGGCGTCGAGGGTGCCACGGACGCCATCCATGCGGCGGGCGCGCGGCGGCGCTTGTCGCCACGCCTCACACTGCTGGCGGTGGGCTTGCTGTGTTTCGCGGTAGGCTGGTTTGCAAGCTTTCTGCGCCCGCACTCGCGCGCCGTCGCCACCGCCTTCGGGCCGGTGACGCGCGCCGTGCGCGCCTACCGGTTGTTCGCCGCCAACGACCACACACCGGTCTCGTACGGCCACGACCAGATTCCGGCCTTTCGCCACTGGTTCGAACGCACGGCGGGCGCGCAGCCCGTTATTCCATCGCTGCACCGCGCCGGCTACTCCATCGCGCGCGCCTACGTGCTGCCGGCCGATACCGCCACTGCGGGCCAAGTGGTCTACCGCAACGGCGCCGACACGCGCCTGAGCCTGTATTTCGAGCTCAAGGACAAAGACTCGCTGCAACCGGCAGACAGCGCACACGCCTATTTCCGCCAAAAGCGGCTGAGCGTCTACCGCTGGACCGCGGGTCCCGCCACGTATGTCATCGTCGCGCCGGTGTCCATGCAGCACTTGAAGGATCTGGTCAGCCACATGGGAGGGTAGCGCTTGCGACGGCGCGTGCGCCGGTTTAATTTGCCTGCTTTGATTGTGGCTCTTGAGCAAAGGGGAGACCTGTTCGCATGTACACTATTCTCGTGCCTATCCACCCGAATCACCACGGCGTCACCAACCAGGTGCGCGCCATTACCGCTCTGCCCAATCACGACCAGGACGTCAAGGCCGTCCTGTTCCATGCTTTCTCGGACAACCCCCAGGGCCTGTCGGTGTCCCAGGTGGGGGCGGTCCGCCACGCTAAAGAGGCGTTGCAGCGCGCCGGCGTGACGGTGGAGTTGGAAGAGTCCAGCGGACCGGCGGTGTTCGAGATTCTCAACCTCGCCAAGCGCTTGGACGTGGACATGATCTGCATCGGTGGGCGCAAACGCTCGCCGGTGGGCAAAGCGTTGTTCGGCAGCGTGGCGCAGGGCGTGATCCTGGGCGCCGACAGGCCGATCATGATCTGCGCGGCCGGAAGCGAAAAGGAAGAGTAAGCCGGCCCCAGGCGCTAATGGGGTCATATTGCGCGACAGGGATGTCGCGGCGCCGCCCGCAGACCCCGGCAACGTCAGGCGAAACGCGCGGGGCTGAAGCCGGCGGCGTCAATCTCCGGCGTGCGCCCGCTCACCTGGTCGGCCACCACCCGCGCCGATCCGCACGCCATGGTCCAGCCCAGGCTGCCGTGGCCGGTGTTGAGAAACAGATTGTCATAGCGGCACGTGCCCAATAGCGGCAGGGTATCCGGCGTCATCGGGCGCAGGCAGGCCCAGCGGGTTACCGCCTGCGCATCGCTGAGACCCGGGTACCACTCCTCGACCACGCGTTGCACCAGGTCGCAGCGCGAGCGATCCACGCTGGTATCGAAGCCGGCCAGATCGGCCGTGCCGGCGGCGCGCAGGCGCTGGCCCAGCCGGCTGATCACCACACGCCGGCTTTCGTCGGTAATGGAGACGCGCGGGGGCGCCCCGCGGGACTCGCGCAGCGGCTGAGTGACCGTGTAGCCCTTGACCGGATAAATGGGCAGGCGCACCCCCAGGCTGCCCAGAAACGGGCGTGAATAGCTGCCCATGGCGACCACCACGGCGTCGGCCGGATAGCGTTCGTGCTGCGTGCGCACAGCGATCAGACGGCGCCCGTCGCTCTCGGCTTCGGTGATGCCAGCGCCGAAACGCAGGCGCGCACCGGCCTGCTGCGCCGCCTCGCTCAGGCGTTCGCTGAACAGCAGACAGTCGCCCGACTCGTCATTGGGAAACAGCACACCGCCGGCGAGCGGGGCGCGTGCGTTGGCGAGCGCCGGCTCGGTATCGAAACAGCCCTGGCGATCGAGTTCGCGGTAGCTCACACCCCACTGCGGCAAATCCGCAAGTTCGCGGCGGAAATTATCCAGCTCGGCGCGCGCGCGAAAGAGCTGCATGATGCCGTGGGTCTGTTCGTCGTATGCAAGGCCGATGTCGCGGCGCAGCGCCTGCAGGCAGTCACGGCTGTAGCGTGCGATGCGCAGCGTTAGCTCGCGGTTGCGCTGGAAGCGGCGCTTGCCGCAGTTGCGCCAGGCCCGCCACAGCCAGCCCGCGAGATCGGCGTCCAGACTCTTCCAGCGCAGCACGAAGGGCGCATCGCGCTGCATGAGCCACCGGGCCGCCTGGCGCGGCATGCCGGGCGCGAGCCACGGACCCGCGCTCTCGGCCGAGATCTGAGCCGCGTTGGCGAAGCTGGTCTCGCGTGCCGGACCGCCCTGGCGCTCCAGCACGGTCACTTCGGCGCCCTCGCGCGCCAGATAATAGGCGCTGGCCACCCCCAGCACGCCCGCTCCCAGAATCACGACCCGCATCTCGTCCCCCTGGCGCGCGAAAAGGCCGGCGCCCATGGCCCTCCGGCATTAGCGCTCAAGCAGAATTCGACGCCGCGGCATGGAGCAATGGGCCCGGCGGAGCCCTGTCCCCGATCGACGCCCAGCCGGACACCTGTGCGTAACGGCTTATTTCATGCACCAGCCATGGCTGACGAGCATGGACTGACCGGTGAGCGCGTTGGTTTTGAATGAAGCCAGCATGACCGCCATCTCAGCCACATCCTCGACCGTGGTGAACTCCTTGTCCACGGTGTCCTTAAGCATGACGTCGGTGATCACTTCCTCCTCGCTGATGCCGAGGTCTTTCGCCTGTTCGGGAATCTGCTTGTCCACCAGCGGGGTACGCACAAACCCGGGGCAGATCACGTTGGAGCGCACGCCGTGCTCCGCCCCTTCCTTGGCCACCGTTCGGCACAAGCCCAGCAAGCCGTGCTTGGAGGTCACGTAGGGCGCTTTCAGCGGCGAGGCCTCGTGGGAGTGCACCGACCCCATGTAGATGATGGAGCCGCCCTGCTTGGCTTTGTACATGTGGCGCAGGCAAGCGCGGGTGGTCAGAAAGGCGCCGTCCAAGTGGATGGCGAGCAGCTTCTTCCAGTCCGCCAGAGACAGATTTTCGACGCGATCGATGTGCTGAATGCCGGCGTTGCTCACCAGCGTATGCACGCCCCCGAACTGCTCGACGACTCGGCCGACGCCTGTGTCGACGGCATTCTCGTCGGTGACGTCCATCTCCACTGCCATGGCGGTGCCACCATTGCCCTGTATCTGCTCGGCGGCGCGCTGCGCGCCCTCCTTGTCGAGGTCGGCGATCGCCACCTTGGCGCCTTCGCGCGCGTAGGCATCGGCGATGGCCTTGCCGATGCCGCTGGCGGAACCGGTGACGATGGCGACCTGATCTTTCATACGCATGGTGCGTTACTCCTTAAAATCGGGTTTGAACAGTCGAATATTCGCTCGGACCCCGCGCCGGACGGCGCTCAGGCGGCGCTATCGTCGCCTTGCGCCGGCAGCGTGTGCACGACCACGCCGGCGTGGCGGGGCGGCTTTTGCAGCCACGGCGCATGCGCCATGACGCGCTCGCCGTCACTGTAGCCGCGTGCTCGGCGCTCGCGGATGCGGGCCCAGGAGAAGTCGATGTCCTTGTGGCCCAGCTCGCCGTTCTCCTCAGCGCCTTCCAGGCGCACGATGTTCATGGTGGTGTAGCAGCCGAGGTCGGCCAACGCCTTCAGTTCCTCGTCATCGCGCTGCGTCTCGGGCAGGGCCTGATACAGCGCGCGCACCGCGCGGCGCAGATTGTGCTTTTCCCGATAGCGCTCGATTTCGTTCAAAAAACGCGCCGAATAACGGATATCCTTCTCGCGCCCGAAGACCTCGGGGATACTGCGCGGCTCCGGCCCGCTACGGCTCCATAAGTTCACCGTAAAGCACAGGGTATCGTGGCGCGGGGCATCGTCGAGCACAGCCTCCAGCGGCGTGTTGGAGTAGAGGCCGCCGTCCCAGAAAGGCTCGCCGTCGACACGCACTGCCGGAAACCCGGGGGGCAGCGCGCCGCTGGCCATCACGTGCTCGGGGTCCAGGCGCTGGCGGCTGGAATCGAAGTAGATCATCTCCCCGCGGGTGACGCTGACGGCGCCCACGCTGAGCCGCACATGGCGCTCGTTGAGATAGTCGAAGTCCACCACCTGTTGCAGCGTCTCCCGCAACGGCGAGACGTCATAGAAGCTGGCCTTGTCCGCGCCGTCCGCCAACGGATTCAGCCGCGGCGTAAAAAAGCCGGGCTCGCCCATGGCCACCGCGCGCATCGCGCTCATCAGGCTCGCCAGGCGCCGCATCTGCGTATTGTCCGACCGGGCCAGATTCCACGGATCCCGATGCTCGAGCCCGCGCCAGAAGCGCTCCAGCCGTTCGAGGCGCGCCTCAGGCGGATTGCCAGCGATGATCGCGCCGTTGATGGCACCGATCGAGGTCCCCGCCACCCAGTCCGGGGCCAGCCCATGTTCGGCCAGCGCTTCGTAAACACCCACCTGATAGGCGCCCAAGGCGCCGCCACCTTGAAGCACCAGGGCAATGCGCGTGTTCTTGGGGCGTTGCGTCTTTGCCATACTGCTCCGTCAAGCTAGTGGCCGGCACGGCGCCGTGCGGACCCCTGTGCGCATGGACTCCCAAAATCGGGATCCGGAGGGGCTCGCCGCCGTGGCCCCGAGCGCAGCCGGACGGCATCCGCTTCTGCGTAGAAGATACAATACCTTACGACCTTCCAACAGGCGTCCTGGTTCCTTTGCCGCGCCGCACAATAACTTGACCGCCGACGGTCACCGACGCTAAACAGGTTGTATACCAAGTTGGTATACCTTAAACGCGGGGTACGGTGACGGTCTCGCAGACGCAGCTAGCCTACGATCGCTTACGGCGCCAGATCTTCACTCTGGGTCTATTGCCGGGCGAGCCGCTGGTGGAGCGCCAACTAGAGCGCCTGCTGGCGTTGTCGCGCACGCCGATTCGCAGTGCGCTGGCGCGCCTGGAGCGCGAAGGTCTGGTGCGTACCACGCAGCGCCACGGAGGCCGGGGCTTCGTGGTGGCACCGCTGGACCGACGCGAAATCGAGGAGGCTTATGACTTTCGCCTGGTACTGGAATGCGAAAGCGTACGCCTGGCAGCAGCGCACGGGCGCGGGCGCAACGGCCGCCTGGAGGCGTTGCTGCGTGACGCTGAACATATCGAGGACGCAGACGCCTGGCTGGCCAATGCGACCGACTTCCACGTATCGCTGGCGCGGGTGGCGGGCAACCGCTTTCTCAGCGACACTCTGGCCGCGCTTCTCCCGCGCATTGAACGGGCCCGAATTCTGCAGGTAATGGAACAGCGAGAACGCAATCAGCAAGAACACCGCGAGGTCTGGACCCGCGTGTGCGAAGGCGATGCCGACGGCGCCTGCCGCGTGATCACGGCGCACATACGCCATTCCAGACGCCAGTTGCTGGACGCACTCGCGGACCAGGAACGCAGGCTGCTGGCATACGGTGCGCGGGTGCACCCGTGAGCGCGCTGGGCGACATTCGCGTCATCGAACTCGGTTCGTTCATCGCCGGGCCGTTCGCCTGCCAGACGCTGGCCGACCTGGGCGCCGAGGTGATCAAGGTGGAGCCGCCCGCCGGCGATCCCATCCGCCAGTGGGGACGCAAGACCGAGAACGGCGAATCGCTGTGGTGGCCGGTCATCGGGCGCAACAAGCGCAGCGTGTGCATCGACCTGAAGCAACCCGAAGGGCTGGATCTGTTGCGCGGGCTCATCGCCGAGGCGGACGTGCTGTGCGAGAACTTCAGGCCCGGCGTGCTGGAGCGCATGGGGCTGTCCCCGGACACCCTGTGGCAGCGCCAGCCCGGGTTGATCATCACGCGTGTCTCCGGCTACGGCCAGGATGGCCCGTACCGCGAGCGCGCCGGCTTTGCCAGCGTGGCCGAAGCGATCGCCGGCATGCGCTATCTGAACGGCTATCCGGACCGCCCGCCGCCGCGCTCCGGGCTGTCCATCGGCGACTCCATCGCCGGCCTGTTCGCGGCCCTGGGGACGCTGTCGGCGCTGCACGAGCGCGAGCGCACCGGCCGGGGGCAGGTGGTGGACGTGGGACTGACGGACGCCATTCTGGGGGTGATGGAGAGCGTAATCAGCGAGTACAGCCGCATAGGCCACGTGCGCGAGCGCACCGGCGCCACGCTGCCGGGGCTCGCACCCTCCAACCTGTATCCCACACGAGACCACGGCTGGATCGTCATCGGCGCCAATGCCGACAAGCCCTTCCGCCGTCTGTGCCAGACCATGGGGCGACCCGAGCTCGCCGACGACCCGCGCTACGCCACCCACGCCGCGCGCGGCGAGCACCAGGAGGAGCTGGACGACATCGTGCGCGCGTGGACCCTGTCGCACGATCAAGCCGACCTCGACGCCGCATTAGCCGCCCAAGGGGTGCCCGCCGGTCCCCTCAACAACGCGGCGGGCGTGCTCGCCGACCCCCATTTGCGCGAGCGCGGCGCCGTGACCGAGGTGGACACCGGGCTGGGCCGCCTGTGGATGCAGAACGTGGTGCCGCGCCTCAGCCGCAGTCCCGGGGCGATCCGCTGGGCCGGCGCGCGCTTGGGCGCACATACCCGGGAAGTGCTGCAGGACATGCTGGCGCTGGACGACGGGCAAATGCAGGCTTTGAGCGAACGCGGGGTGGTCAAATGGCCGTAGCGGCGCAACCGGCGGTGGCGTTGCACGGCGTGAGCGTGCGCTTCGGCGTCCACACCGCGGTGGAAAACGTGGATTTGCGCGTGGGCGACGGCGAGTTCGTCGCCGTGGTGGGTCCCACCGGCTGCGGCAAGAGCACACTGCTGAATGTGGTGTCGGGGCTCATGCCGCGCTTCGAGGGTTCGGTCGATGTGCTGGGCCGCCCGGCCCGCGGACTCAACGCGCAGGTGGGCTACCTATTCCAGCAGGATGCGCTCATGCCGTGGAAAACGGCGCTGGACAACGTGGCCATCGGGCTGGTGTTTCGCGGCGTACGGCTGCACGAGGCCCGCGAGCGCGCCCGGCCCTGGCTCGACAAAGTGGGGCTGTCGCGCTTCGCCGAGTACTATCCGCACCAGCTCTCCGGCGGCATGCGCAAGCGCGTGGCGCTCGCGCAGGTGCTGATCCTGTCGCCGCGCATCGTGCTGATGGACGAGCCGTTTTCCGCCCTCGACGTGCAGACCCGCCAGCTCATGGAAAACGAACTGCTGCGGCTGTGGCAGGAAGACCGCAAGTCCGTGCTGTTCATCACCCACGACCTGGAGGAGGCGATCTCGCTGTCCGACCGCACCATCGTCTTCTCGGCCGGCCCCGGCGCGCGCCCGGTGGGCGACTATCCGATCCCGTTGCCGCGCCCGCGCGACGTGGCCGAGGTACGCCTGACCCAGGACTTTCTGGCCATCCACCAGGAGATCTGGCACCAGCTGCGCGGCGAGGTGATGAAGACCTATGAGTCCTAAGCCGCGGGTGCTCGCCTACCAGCTCACGGTGCTGGTGGTGACACTGGGCCTGTGGAGCGGCCTGGTGCGCAGCGGCCTGGTCGACGCCTTTTTCTTCCCCAAGCCGCTGGACATCGCCGAGCGCGTGATCCAGTGGTTCGCCAGCGGCAAGATCTACCATAACCTGGAAGTCACCCTGATCGAGGTGGTGCTCGCCTACGTCATCGGCACCGCCCTGGGCGTCATCTCCGGGCTGTGGCTCGCGCTCTCGCCCACCGCCTCGCAGGTGTTCGACCCCTACATCAAGGCGGCGAACTCCATTCCGCGCGTGATCCTCGCCCCCATCTTCACGCTGTGGTTCGGGCTGGGCATCCTCTCCAAGGTGGCGCTGGGCGTGACGCTGGTCTACTTCATCGCCTTTTTCAACGTCTACCAGGGCGTGCGCGAGGTCAACCCGGTGGTGCTGGCCAACGCCCGGGTGCTGGGCGCCGGCAAGCGCCACCTTCTGCAGCACGTCTACCTGCCCTCCGCTGCCACCTGGATCATCTCCAGCCTGCGCGTGTCCATCGGCTTCGCCGTCATCGGCGCCGTGGTGGGCGAGTATCTGGGCGCCGCGGCCGGCATCGGCTATCTCATCTCCCACGCCGAAGGCATGTTTGATACCGTCGGCGTATTCGCGGGAATGGTGGTTCTGGGCTTCTTCGTCATGGTACTGGACGTGGCGGTGACCCTGATCGAGCGGCGCCTGATGCGCTGGCGCCCGGACAACGAAGCACAATCGAGGAGATAAGCAATGCACTATCTGAAAAAGACACGCTGGCTGTGGCTGGTGATCGCGGGCGTGCTGAGCCTTGGGGCGGCACAGGCGGCGAGTGCGCCGTCGGTGAAAATCGCCATCGGCGGGCGCAGCTTCATTGCCTACCTGCCGCTGACCATCGCCGAGCAGCGCGGCTACTTCAAGGCGGCCGGGCTCGACGAGACCTCCATTGACTTCAAGGGCGGCAGCAAGGCGCTGCAGGCCGTGGTGGGCGGCTCCGCGGACGTGGTTATGGGCTATTACGACCACACCATCGAAATGCAGGCCAAGGGCAAGAACCTCAAGGCCATCGTGGAGGTGGACCGTTACCCCGGCATCGTGCTCGCGGTGCGCAGCGACCTCAATCCGCCGGTCAAGACCGTGGCGCAGCTCAAGGGCCACACCGTGGGGGTCACGGCACCGGGCTCTTCCACCAACTTCTTCCTTAACTACCTGCTGGTGAAAGCGGGCGTCAAGCCCAGCCAGGTGTCGGTCATCGGCGTCGGCGCGGCGGCCACCGCGGTGGCCGCCATCGAGCACAAGCAGATCGACGCGCTGGTCAACCTGGACCCTGCCATCACGCTGCTGAAAAAGCGCGGCGACATCAACATCCTGGTGGATACGCGCACGCAGAAGGATACGCAACAGGTGTTCGGCGGGCCCTACCCCGCGGCCACGTTTTACGCGCCGCAGTCCTATATCGACGCCCATCCGCAGGTGGCGCAGAAGCTGGTGGACGCCATGATCCGCACGCTCAAGTGGATGCACGGCAAAAGCCCCAAGCAGATCATGAAGTACGTGCCCAAAGACTACTACGCCGGCAGCGGCAAGGCGCTCTACGCCAAGATGCTGAAGGACTCCATGGAGATGTTCTCGCCCACGGGCAAATTCGAGCCGCAAGGCCCGAAGAATGCGCTCAAGGTCCTTTCCCTGTCCGACCCGGAAGTGGCGCACGCCAACGTCGACCTCTCGAAGACCTTCACCAACCACTTCGTCGACCAGTCGCCCGCTTCGGACTGACCGGCATCCGCCGGACCGCCCTGGCAGGGCGGTCCGGCCTCATCTGTCTGCTATTGGGGACGCGAGCGCCGTTTGCTAGAATTAACTAAACGGTGCAGTTTAATTAAGCGGAGCCCCTAATGCCGCCCGTCGATGGCATCGCCCCCCACCGCTCGCACTCCCTGCTGTTCAGCGATCTGATACTCAATAACCTGCGCCTCGGCAATCGCCTGGCGGTCGCTGCGATGACGCGCACAAGCGCACAGGACGACGGGCTCGCCACCCGGCGGATGGCGGACTACTACGCCGCTTACGCGCACGGCGGCTTTGCCTTGGTGCACTCGGAGGGAATCTACACCGATGAGGCGTACAGCCAGGGCTATGCGCGTCAGCCGGGCCTCGCCAACGACGACCAACTGGAGGCATGGCGCCCGGTGGTGCAGGCCGTGCATGCGGGGGGAGCCGTCTTTTTCGCCCAGCTCATGCATGCCGGCGCATTGTCCCAGCACAACCGCTTCCGCCCCGAGCCCGTCGCGCCGTCGGCCGTGCGCCCCAAAGGCGAGCAACTGCGCATCTATGGGGGCAGCGGGCCCTTCGCGATCCCGGCCGCCATGAGCGCCGGCGACATCGAGGAAGCGATCACCGGGTTTGGCGCCGCGGCACGGCGCGCACGCCAAGCCGGTTTCGACGGCGTGGAGCTGCACGGCGGCGACGGCTACCTCATCGACCAATTTCTGACCCCAGCCAGCAACGGCCGCCGCGACGCCTACGGCGGCTCCCTCGAACGGCGCCTGCGCTTTGCGGTGGAAACGATTCAGGCGGTACGCGAGGCGGCGGGCGCGGACTTCCCCATCGCCATGCGTCTGTCGCAGAGCAAGGTCAACGAGCCGGCCCATTGCTGGCAGGGTGTGTCGGAGGCTGCCACCATCTTTCGCACCGTGGCCGCGGCCGGGCTGGACCTGCTGCATGTGACCAGCGAATCCGCCATCGAGCCGGTGTTCGATTCCGATGAAACGTTTGCCGCCCTGGCGGCGCGCCACGCGAGCCTGCCCGTGATCGCGAACGGTCAGTTGGAGACCCCGGCGCGGGCGCAGGCAAGCCTGGCCTCGGGCGCGGTCATCGTCGCTTTAGGGCGCGGAGCGCTCGCCAATCCGGACTGGCCGCGCCGCGTTTACCGCGACCAGGCGCTGGAGGCGTTCGACCCGCTCATGTTGCTGCCCCGGGCCACCCTGGAGGCGGCCGAGGACTGGCGCCGGACGCGGCGCTCGGCGTCGTGAAAGGCTTGCTGGACCAACGCGCTGAGCGGGGCAAAGAATAGGGCGAATCCCACTGGGGGAAGCTAATCGCCCCCGTCGCCGCGCGCCACGGGCCGGCTGGGGTCGCGTATCCACTCGCTCCAGGAGCCGGGATACAGCCGTGAGCCGGACAGGCCCGCCACCTCCATCGCCAGCAGATTATGACAGGCCGTGACCCCGGAACCGCACATGTGGACCACGTCCTGCGGGCTGTGCCCCGCCAGCGCGCCCTCAAAGCGCCGCCGTAGCTGCGCCGCCTCGAGGAAGCGCCCCTGCGCGGACAGATTCTCCGACGACGGCAGGTTCAGCGCACCGGGAACGTGGCCCGCCACTGCATCCAGCGGTTCCTCGCGGCCCAGAAAGCGCGCGCGGGCGCGCGCGTCGATCACCGCGCCGCGGCTGCGGTTCTCGCACAAGGACTGCACCGCAGCGGCGTCGACCCAGCGCGTATCGTCGGCCCCGCCGCGAAATTCGGCGGGTTCGGGGCGAGTGGTCTCTGTCGTCACCGGCCACTGCTCGTCCTCCCAGCGGGCAAAGCCGCCGTCGAGCACCGCGGCGTCCGCGTGCCCGAGCCAGCGCAACAGCCACCACAGGCGGGCGGCGAACTGGCCCGGCCCGGCATCATAGGCCACCACCTGGCGGCCGGCGCAAATGCCCCAGTCGCCGAAAGTGCGCGCCAGCCGCTCGGGCTCCGGCAGCGGATGGCGGCCGGTCTGCAGCCCCAGGCGCCCCGACAGATCCCGCTCCAGGTCCGCATACACCGCGCGCGGCACGTGGCCGGCCCGGTAGGCTCGCTCTCCGGCTGCCGGGTCGCTGAGCTCGAATCGGCAGTCCACGATCACCCAGTCCGGATCATCCAGGTGCCGGGCGAGCGTCTCGGTATCCACAAGGGTTTGCACAGTCATGGCAGCACGGGCAAGCTCAAGCTTGGAGCCAGAGTCTCGCCACCCTCTATGCCCACGTCAACCGTCACAGACAAAACACCCGACATGGTCGCGCTGCGCCGTAACTGCGCCCACCGGCCTCACCGCCGCGCGGCGGCCGACGCCTCATGACCAGCACCATGAGGCGCCCGATCAAGCGCGATCCCGGCATCCGCGAACCCGAACCGTGGGTGGTGCGCCATGCTGCCTGCATTGAGCCGGGCGGCAGCGTGCTCGATGTGGCCAGCGGACGCGGGCGCCACGCGCGCCACTTGCTGGCGCAAGGCCATGCGGTCACCGCGATCGATATCGATACCAGCGGCTTGACCGACGCGGCGCACGAAGCGGCCCTGGAGATCGTGCAGGCCGACCTCGAGGGCGGCCCGTGGCCCCTGCCCGAGCGAAGCTTCGCCGCCGTGGTGATGGTGAACTACCTGTGGCGGACGCTGCTGCCGGTTTTGGTGGCGAGCGTGGACGTCGGCGGCGTATTGATCGTCGATACCTTCGCCCAAGGCCAGCAAACGTTCGGCCGCCCGCGCAACCCGGACTTCCTCTTGCGTCCCGGAGAGCTCCTCGAGGCGGTGCGCGGCAGGCTCGACGTCCATGCTTACGAGCACGGCATCATCGAGCGGGCCGGCGCCAGCCGTGTGATGCGCCAGCGGATCTGCGCGCGGCGCCCGCCCGCCTGACCGCGGGGAGAAGCGCAGCGCGCAAACCGCACTGCATCTGTGCGTGCGCGACGCGCAGATACGCGCGGGTCAGTGGCTGTCCTGCACGGCGTTCTTACTCGCCTGTTTCTTGCCCGCCTGCGGGTACTGGGACAGTTGACTGCGCGCCTTCTCCAGTTGCTGCAAGGTGCCATTAAGCTGGGCTTGCACCGTCTGCACCAGATTTTTTAGCGCGTCCAGAGTCTGCACGTGGGCCGATTGCTCGCTTTGCAGGTGCTGCAGCTCTTTGCGCAACCCGGCCACCTGCGAGCGCAGCTTACCCAGCGCCTGCTGCGCCTGTGCCCGCTGCGACTGAACCTGCTTCAACGAGCTGCGCGCCTTGGCCTGCTGGGCCTGGAGGCTCTGCAAATGCTTTTGCGCCCGGGCCAGGCGCGCCGACAACGCGTCCACCGCCTGGCCCTTGGCGCTGGCCTGCGCCTCCAGCGCGTTGAGCTGGCCCTGCATCACATCGTGCTCGTGACGGGCCTGAGCCAGCCGATTCTCCGCCGTCTGCAAGGCCTGCCGGCGCTGGTGCACTTCCTGCTTCAGTGCGGCCAGCCGGCTTTGGGTCTTCTCCAGTTGCTGCGCAGCGCTCTGGCGCTGCTTACGCGCGCCCGCGATCTGCGAGCGAAGCTGGTCGAGCTGGTCTTGCCGCGATTGGACCTGCTTTCCCAGGTTCTTGAGGTCCGACTGTTTCTGCTCGATCTGTTGACTCAGCGACTGCGCCTGCTTTTGCGCCGAGCTGGCCTGTTCGCCCAGTTTGGCGACCTGCTCGCGGCGCGCTTTGACCCGCGCGTCAAGGTCTTTCAGCGTCGACTGGCGCTGGGTGATCTGGTCGTTCAGAGACTGCGTCTTCTGTTGCGCCGAGCTGACCCGGTCACTAAGCTTGGCGACCTGCTCGCGGCGCGCTTTCACTTGCGCGTCCAGCTCTTTTAAAGTCGACTGGCGCTGGGTGATCTGGCCCGTCAGGGACTGCAGCTTCTGCTGCGCCGAGTCGCTCCGTTGCTGCAATGAGGCGAGCTGGTCCTGCAATGCCTGCGATTGCTTGCGCGCCGCGGCGATTTGATCCTTGACCTGCGCCAGCGTCTGCTGGCGATTGTTCAGGGTCTGGTTCAGCGAGCTGAGGTGCGCCTGGCGCTGGTCGACCTGCGACGAGAGCTTTTGCAGCGTCTGCTGGGCGCCGGCGGTACGCTGCTGCAATTCGCTGAGCTGGCCGTGCAGCGTCTGCGACTGCTTTTGCGCAGCCGCAATCTGCCCGTTGAGCTGCGTCAATTGTTGTTGGCGCGACTGGACTTTCTGATCCAAATCCTTGAGCTGCGACTGTCCCCGATCAATGCGTTGGGACAGGGCCTGTGCCTGGTCCTGCGCCTTGGCGCGCGCCTGGCGCGCCTGCGTCAGCGCCGTCTGCGCCGCATTGACGCGCTTTTGCAGCCGGGCCAGCGACTGTCCCGTTTTCGCCTGCATCGCCAGCTTGTTCTGGGCCTGCTTGAGTTGCTCGGCGAGGTGCGAGTTGCGCTTGTTGAGCCGGTCGATACGCTGCTGCAACTGAGCCCGCTGGGCCTGCCACTGGGCGCTTGCGGAGCGCTGGCTGGTATAAAGGTAGGCGCACCCGCCCAATGCGCCCGCGGCTACCAGCGCAAGCGCCAGGAACATGATGCGGAACGCGCCGGGAACGCTTTTCCAGCCTGCCGAAGCCATGGACATCTCCCCCATCGAGTGCACCGTGTTGCCGGCGCGTAGCGGCTTTTGTAGGGATACTACCGGACCGGGCGGCTCAAATGCACATCGCAACCACGTGCGAGAGGGCATAGACCGAGCCGGAGAGCGCGCTGATCCAAAAGCTCGCGGGCCAGTCCGTATAGTAGGCGGCGACGATGCCGCCCCAAGTTACCGCAAGCGCCAGCAACGCGGACAGCGCGATGCCAACGCCCACGCTGACGCTCACCCGCTCCGCCGCCGCGGCCGGCCCCACCAGCAGAGCGAATACCAGCAGAATACCAACCACTTGTGTCGCTTCCGCTACAGCGACGGCGACCAGCAGCAGAAAAAGCACCCCCACCACTCGCGGCGACACGCCCTTGGCCTCGGCAAGCTCCGGCTCCAGGGAAACGAACAGCAGCGGCCGGCTCATGAGCGCGAGCACCGCCAGGCAGGCCGCGCCCAGTAAGGCCAGCGGCAGCACCGCGCTGCGCTCGATGCCCAGTATGTTGCCGAACAACAGCGCCTGCGTCGCCCCGGCATAGCCGCTGTAAAAATGCAGGAACAGGGTGCCCAGGCCAAGCGCGACCACCAGCACGATACCCACGGCCACGTCGCGCCCGCTCACCCGCTCACCCAAAACGCCGATCCCGGCGCCGCTCACCAGCGTCATGCCCAGCAGGCCCCACAGCGGCTTGATGCCGACCAGCCCGGCGCCCGTGGCCCCCGCAAAGCCCACATGGGAGAGTGCATGCCCGGCAAAGGTGAGGTTGCGCAGCACCAGAAAATATCCCACCGGCCCGGCCACCAGCGCGACGATCGCGCCCGCGGTGAATGCCGTACGCATGAACTCGTAGCTGAGCATGGTCATGCCCAAGGCCCGCCGCATCCTTCGCACGCATTGCCGCCGTCGACCGGCATGACGAACACGCGTCCGCGGTGGCGGACCACGTCCACCGGTGTCTGAAACAACGGCGAGAGCACCTCCGGGCGCACGACTTCGTCCACGGTGCCCAGAGCCAGACGGCCGCCGCCCAGATAAAGCGCGCGGTCCATGACCCCGAGCAGGGCATTCAGCTCGTGCGCGGTGAACAGCACCGTCGCGCCTAGCAGCGACTGCACCCGCCGCACCAGCGACGCCACGCGATTCTGGTAGCGGATATCCAGACCGCTCAGCGGCTCATCCAACAATAGCAGCCGCGGGCGCTGCAGCAGCGCCTGGGCCAGCAGCAGGCGCTGGCGCTCGCCCCCGGAAAGCTCGGCCAGCGTGCGCTCGGCAAAGGCTTCCGCCTCCACTGTGGCGAGCGCCCAGCGGACCTCGTCCCGATCGGCGCGCGACAAACGCGGCCAGCCCCAGCGTCCGCCGTGCAACGCCACCGCCACCACGTCGCGGGCACGCAGGTGCACATCAAGGTTCAGCGTGCGCGTTTGCGGCATGTAGCCGATGGCGGCGTTGCCGCGCCGCGGCGCACGGGCGAAGACCCGAATAGTTCCGGCGCGCGCCGGCTGCAGACCCAGCACGGCGCGCAGCAAGGTGGTCTTGCCCGCGCCATTGGGACCGAAAACGCCGATGAACTCGCCTTCGTCCAAGCGTGCACTCACCGCGTCAAGCACCACGCGCCCGCGCGGCGCAAGCGTCAGCCGCTCAAGCTCCACGGCGGGCGCAACCGGGTCCGTCGGGGGGGCATGGGCGGCGGCTAAGAGCTGCTCTTCCATACGAGATTCAATCCGTGCGGTGTTTGAGTGGCGACGCGCTGGTTTAAGATAGCAGTCAGCTTGGCGCCACGTCCTCGTACCCGGCCGGGCGCGCCCTCATAGCGCTGCGCATGGTAGGCCGTGACGCTGTTGGGCGCCAGTTGCGGCATGCCGGCCTGGCTGCCCTTAACGACTCTGCATACAACGTCTGGCCCATGAAAAGAACCGTTTCCCACCGCGGGCTGCTTCTGCCGGCGGCTGTTGCCCTGGCAGGCCTGCTGCTGGCCCTGTGCGCTGGCCCCGGCCGGGCCCAGGAATCCCCCGTCGCACAAAGCCTGCGCACCCGCCTCCAAGGGGAAAAGGCGGCGGTCACGGTCGACGGCCGCCCCCTGCAGGCGCTGCCTCTGGTCCGGGAATTTTATCGAATGCGGTCCTATGCGCCGGCGTGGACGTCGCACGGCCAAGCGCTGGCGCCTGCCCATGAACTGGTCCGGGCGCTGCGCGGCGCGGCGGCCCAGGGCCTGCAGCCGGCCGATTACCATCTGGCGGCGATCCAGGCCGACATGGCCGCCCCCGGCGAGGGAGACAGCGCACGACTACAGACCGATCTCGAGCTGTTGCTGAGCGACGCCTACCTGACGCTGGCGCACGACTACCACTCAGGTCACGTCAACCCGGTCAGGGTGGACCCGGAGTGGTTTCTCACCGCGCGTCGTCACGATCTGGTGGACCACTTGGCGAGCGCCCTGAAGCAAGGCGCGGTCACAGCCAGCCTGGAGGAGTTGCTGCCGGTACAACCCGGTTATGCACGCCTGCAGGCGGCGCTTGCCCGCTACCGCTCACTGGCCGCCGCCGGCGGCTGGCGCGCGATCAGCGCCGGGCCCAACCTCGACCTCGGCGCCCGCGGGCCGCGCGTTCGCCGGCTCCGCGCACGCCTGCGGGCCACCGGCGATCTGGCAGGACCGCCCGCCGGCGCGACCGCTGATTTCGGCCCCGCGGTGGAAGCGGCGGTCAAACATTTCCAGCGTCGCCAGGGTCTGGAGGTGGACGGCGTCGTCGGCCGGCGCACGCTGGCGGCGCTCAACGTTGCCGCCGAGGAGCGCGTGCGCCAGATCGAGGTCAACCTGGAGCGCTGGCGCTGGCTGCCCGATACGTGGGCACAGCGCCGCATCGAGGTTAACATCGCAAGCTTCCGCCTGCGCCTGGCGCAACGGAACAAGACCCTGCTCGCAAGCCGCATCATCGTCGGTCTGCCCTACCGGCGCACACCGGTATTCAGCGGCCTCATGACCTACGTCGTCATCAATCCGTACTGGAATGTGCCGCGCAGCATCGCCGTTCGCGAACAGCTGCCGCGCATCAAGGCCAATCCGGGCTATCTGGAAAAACACCATCTGCAGGTGCTGGAGGGCTGGGGCAAACACATGCGTGTGGTCAACCCCGCCAGCGTGGACTGGCAGCGCCTGGGACCGGGTCACTTCCCCTACCATCTGCGTCAGACGCCCGGCCCCGACAACGCGCTCGGCCGCGTCAAGCTCATGTTTCCGAACCGCTTCAACGTCTACCTGCACGACACCCCGGCGCGCCGGCTGTTCACCCGCACGCGGCGCACATTCAGCCACGGCTGCATACGCGTGCAACGAATCCTCGCACTGGCGCAGCTCGTGCTCTCGGGCAACCCGGGTTGGGACCGGCAACGCCTCGAGCAGGCGCTCGCCTCGGGACACGAGCAGACGGTGCCCCTCGATCATCCACTGCCGGTGGAAGTACTCTACCGCACCGCCTGGGTCAACCGTGACGGCAGCGTGCAGTTCCGCAACGACATCTACCACCGGGACGCGCCGGTGGCGCGGGCACTGGCGCTGCCCCCGCCCGCCGGCCGCTGAAACTCCCGGCCGCGCCGCTAGAGCGCTCCCCCCTTTCAGCTTGCCGCAGCCGGCCTGAAAGCGGGGGCTGCCGGCGCATCGGCGCGGGCGTTACGGCGCGGTCGGCGCGTAGGCGCGCAGGAAGGCGGCCACCGCAGCACGCACCGCGCGCTCGATGCCGGCGTCAGAGACATCCGCCGGCTCGCCCAGCAGGCAGCGCAGGCGCAGGTTGCCGCGCAACATGCCGAAAAACTGCTCCGCGGCGAGAGCGGGATCGTCCACATCCAACCGTCCGGCGCGCGCCATACCGGCTAGGTGCGCCGATAATTCACCGCTGATGATAGCGGGGCCGGATTCGTAGAAGATGCGGCCCAACTCGGGAAAACGGGGGCTCTCAGCAATCACCACGCGAAAGATCGCCAGCGAGCGCGGCGTCAAGATAAAGTGCAGGAAATTCTCGCCGATACGGTACAGCGCGTCTTCCACGCCGGACGCGGCGATATCCGGCGCCGCCATGGCCCGCGCATGGCGCCGGCACTCCCCGCGCACGATGGCCGCGAACAACTGCTCTTTGCTGCTGAAATGGGCATAAACCGTGGCCTTGGACACCCCGGCGCGGCGCGCGACGGTGTCCATGCTCGCGGCACCGTAGCCCTGGTCCATGAACACCTGGGTAGCGGCACGCAGGATTTGATCGGCCTTGGCACTGAGGCCCGAGCGCTGGCGCTGCCTGTCTGCTTCGGACATGACACCTCGGCGACTGACGCAACCCGTGGCGCTGTCACCTGCCACGGTGTGTACTATACGGTTCAGTCTAACTCACGGCCCGCCCGCTGCCTAGCGAGTGCCTACACCCGGCATCCACGCGACCCGGAGGAAGAATCCCCATCTCAGTGCCCCGCGTAGAATGAACGCATGACCGCAATCATGCGCTCGTGATCCAGCGTGCCCGCGCTCTCGCGTACGCTGTGCATGGCCCACATCGGATTACCCACATCGACGGTGCGCACCCCGAGCCGCGCCGCGCTCATCGGCCCGATCGTGCTGCCGCAGGGCAGGTTGGAGCGGTGCACATACGTCTGCCACGGCACACCTTCGCGCTCGCAAAGCGTTCGAAACAGCGCGCTGCCCGCCTCGTTGGTGGCGTAACGCTGGTTGGCGTTGATTTTCACCGCCGGCCCGCCGTTGACGGCGGGCGCGTGCTGCGGCTCGTAATAGCGGGCAAAGTTCGGGTGCAGCGCATGTGCCATGTCCGCGCTCAGCATCCAGCTCCGCGCCATGGCGCGTTGCGCGTCGGCCGCGTCCAGCCGCAGGGCGGCGGCAATGCGCCGGCTCACCGCCTCCAGGAAGTTGCCTGAAGCACCTTGATAGGTTTCGCTGCCGATCTCCTCGTGGTCGAACAGCGCGAGCAACTGCACGCCGTGCGGCGCGGGCGCCGACAGCAGCGCCTCCAGTCCGGCGTGACAGCAAGCCAGGTTGTCCAGCTGACTGTCGGCCATGAATTCCTCCTGCGGGCCGAACAGCGCACCGGGTTGGGTGTCCGCCACCGCCAGCCCCCAGGAGAGGATCTGATCCGGCTCGCACTCGATGCGATCCGCAAGCAGGCGTTCAAACTGGCTCTGCGGCGGCAGCGAGTCGCCCAGCGCGGCGAGCACCAGCGGCAACTCCTCCTGCCGATCGAACTTGAGCCCCTCGTCGTTCACGCTGCGGTTGAGGTGGATGGCCACGTTGGGCAGGCGCACCAAGGGTTGGGGAAAGTGCACCAGATGCGTCTGGGGGATGCCGGCGCCGCCGCGCACCATCACGCGTCCGGCCAGGGTCAGGTCGCGGTCGGCGAACGAAGCCAGAATCGGCCCGCCGTAGACTTCCACACCCAGCGCCAACAGGTTGGCACGCGCATGCGCCGCCTGCGGCTTGACGCGGAAGCCGGGCGAGTCAGTGTGCGCCCCGATCATCCGCCAGCCGTGTTCGGGCAGAAAGCCGTTGCCGAGGCGAAAGGCGATAACCGACGAACCGTCGCGCACCACATAGTACGCCCCGCCCGGCTCCAGCGCCCACGCGTCAGCCTCGTCCAGCGGCTGAAAGCCGCCGGCCCGCAGCGCCTGGCATGTGGCCCGCACGACATGCCAGGGACTGGGGCTGGTGTCGATATAGTCCAGCAGCGCTCTGGCTGCCTTGTGCGCGCCGTTATGGGATGCCCGTTCGCTCACAATACGCGGAGCCTCCTGTTTGCGCTTTCCTCGCGGCTTGCGCCCCGCCGCCGTCGGCGGGGCAAAAAATCACCGTGCCGGTGCAGCTTGGTCGAAGCGCGTGAAACGCATTGGCGCCGGCGCTCATTGCGCGCTTTGTCCGCTCAGCACCTTGGTGATGCCGTTATCGTCCATGACCTGGCCGAGCGCTTTGTCGAGCGCCTTGTTGATCACGCGCTGGGTTTCGCTGCGCGAATGGATCAGGCTCAGCGGGTCCTCATCGCGCACGCGGTAGGTTGCGCTGTAGCTGTGACCCCCGTTGCCCGCTTTGGCGGCGAGCTCGACGGTCGTGCGCCCGACCGGCGCCACCTTGGTCCCCACTTGGCGATACTTGAGGGTCTTTATCCGTACCGTCAGCGCGGCACCGTTCCCGCCGGACCCGCCGTGTGAAGGCACGAAGCCTTCCTGGCGCAATGCCTGCGCCAGGCCCTCGTAGACGACTCGGCTAACGTCTTTATCGTTCAGGATCGCCTTGTTCAGATCGGCGCTGCTGGAAGCGCGGTAGCCGAGCAAGCGCGTGTGGCCGCGCTGGTCCACCACGGTCACGGCCACTGCGCGGTTCTGGCCCGCCGGCGCACTCGCCGGCACCGACACGTTGGGCTGCAGGGACACCACTTGCGGTCCGCTCGCGCAACCGCCGAGGACGATGGCTAGGACAGCGGCCAGCCAGGCAAAGCGATAACGGGGCATTGTCTTGCTCCTCTTTAGCTACACGAAATTGCGGAAACCGCCGGGCAAGCGATCACGCGCATGGGCGCGCAACGGCTGTTTGCTGCGCCGCGTGCGCCGTTCGTCGGCCCAGGTGCCCGCCAGTTCTTTCAGCTGCTCCCATCCGCTGCAGCGAAGTGCTATAGTGCCACACGAGCTATTCGGCGTATCTCATCGGCCAGTATAGACTTATTTGCCCGCATGGCCCGTATTGCGACATTGGTTCTAGCACTGCTCAGCTTGTGTGCCATCCTGCCTGCAGGGGCCATGACCGAGCCTGCGTCGGCGCCTCCGCCCGGGCGCATTATTATCAAAAAATCCGCTCGCAAGCTCTTTTTGATCAAGAATAACCGGCTGGTGGACGATTTCACCATTTCGCTCGGCGCCGATCCTACGGGCCCCAAAGAGCGCGCGGGCGACGACCGCACGCCCGAGGGCACTTACATCGTCAACTGGAAGAACCCGGACAGCCACTACTTCCTCTCGCTGCACCTATCCTATCCCAACGCGGCGGACAGGGCGCGCGCGGCGGCCAAAGGGGTTAGTCCGGGCGACAACATCATGATTCATGGCCTGCCCAACCAGCCCAACCATGCCCCGGCCTACTATCGCGAACGGGACTGGACGCATGGCTGCATCGCGGTATCCAACGAAGCGATGGCCACCATCTGGCAAGACGTACAGCCGGGTACCGTGGTCCAGATCGAGCCCTGATGTTCACGCTCGTCGTGCAGCATGCGCGCACTCAGCTACAGGCGCCGCTGGCAGACAAAAGCGAACTTGAAAATCTGCAGTCGGGCCTGATGGCGCGGCGCCAGGAGATAGACGTCGATCTGGAGCGGCCGCCGCAGGTGGCCGCGGCCATCGCCTCACGCCTGCAAAGCCTGGAGCGGCACGGCGCGCGCTTGAGCGCGACCGAGCAGGAAGCGGCCTCACGGCTCGTGTGCGCCTTGGCCGCGCACTTGCTGCGCTCGCGACCCCGCTGGCGCGCTTCGCTGGAGCGCGCGCGCTGGGCGCTGGCGCTCAGGATCCGCATGAGCCCGGCGGAACACGGCACGCCGGCTCAGATCTATTGCGACATCGCCGTCGACGAAGCGGTTGACCTGAATGCCGACGCACAGGGACAAGCGACGCGCCTGTTCCTGGGCCAGCACAGCCGCTCGTAGACAGGGTCCCCTACCGCTGGAACGGCTCAGCGGTTGCGCCGCTGCCGATTCTTGTATAAGACCAGTGCACCACCTGCCACCACCGGCAGTGCCACACCACCGCCGCCGACCACCACGACGGCACAGTCGATGGCGTGACTGCCGTGCACGAAACCCAGATACGGGCAGGCGAGCACGCTGATGCCGACCCAGGCCAGCACCCATACAGGAATCAGGATAAGGATAATCACTTAAAGCCTCCATGGCTTCGGGCAGGCGACGCGGACGGCGGACGCCGCACCGCCCGCACACGCGTCTTTGTGCCAGGTGACACTCCCAATCCCCTGAAGGGGATGGGAATTCCCGGCGCATTCTTTAAGCATAACGCGCAAACGCGGGCGCCGGATCAAGCTGCCTGCGAATAGGTCGTCACCCTATTCTTGCCGGAGTTCTTACTCACGTACATGGCACGGTCGGCGTAACCGAGAAGTTCCCTCACCTCGGCGCCGTGCTCCGGGTAGGCGGCCACGCCCACGCTGATCGTCACGCGCAGGCGCTCCCCGGCGACCGCCAGGGTCATCGGCGACAGCGAATGCACGATGCGGTGAGCGAGCTGCATCGCGCCCGCGGCGTCGGTGTTGGGGAGCAGCAGGGCGAACTCGTCGCCGCCGTAACGCGCCAGTACATCGGAGTCGCGCACGCGCATGGACAAGGTGTCCGCCACCAGTTGAATCAGTCGGTTGCCGGCGTCATGCCCGTACAAGTCGTTGACACGCTTCAGGTTGTCCACGTCCACCATCATCACCGCCAGGGGCCGCGTGTAGCGCACGGACTGGGCGTATTCCTTGCGCGCGAATGAATAAAACATGCGCATGTTGAAAAGCCCGGTCAATGCATCCGTCTCCGCCAGCTCGCGCAGGCGGCGTTGCGCGAAAAACATGTCGTCGGCGAGCATGGTGCACAGGTACGCGACCAGCCAAAACGGCACCAGCCTGCCCGCATAGGCAATCAGGGCGGCGGGCGCAAAAGCGGCCAGCCCCAGACCGGTAAAGGCGAGCCACACATACAGCAGCGAAATGGCCCCTGTCTGCAGCAGCGTGGCCACCTTCCCCAGAGCCAGCGAACTGATGATGATTACGAGCAGATAGGCATTGACCAAAGGGCTGCCCGCGCGCCCGGTGAACCACAGCACGCTGGTAATAAAAGCGATCATGACGGTGGTTTCGAGAGCCAGCTTCCAGCGCGCCGGCATGCGGAAAAAATTGCCATAGTGGAAACCGGCCACGAACAGCGCGAATGCGCCCAGTGCCCACAGCAGCGGCGGCTGCAGCTCATCGATACGCCGGGTGACGACCAGATAGAGCGCGCACAGCAGCAGCAACAGCCATTCGATTTCGGCGATAGTGCGTGCGAATCCCTTTAGCTGGATCTGTTCCGCATCTTCCTGGAGCTCGTCAGTCCGCGTTCGATCGGTCATGTGCCTTCCCGCAGGCCCCCGTCTAGCCTCTTGTTAGTTCGTTGGTTAACTCTTTGTATGCCGCCCCCGGCCGCACCGTAACCGCGCGGCGGAGCGGTTGTTTCACAGGCCACCCGGATCGCGCGGCCCGCACGCAGCAACGCGGCCCGCAACCATACAGCCCCGACAACAATTATGCCGCTTTGACATGCCGCCAGACATAAACCCCCAGTCCGACTCCAATCACCAGCACCATGGCCGCGTCGAAGCGGTGGAAATACGCTCCCAGTGTATCCCAATGCCGCCCTAGCGCGCGTCCGAGCCATGCCAGCCCCAAACACCAAATGTAAGAACCGGCAAACGTGTAGATACTAAACCGCCATATATTCATACGCGCCACACCCGCCGGCAGCGCAATGAAGGTGCGGACGACCGGCAGCATCCGTCCGATGAATACCGTGCTGTCGCCGTAACGGTCGAACCAGCGTTCCGCCAGCGCCAGGTCGCGCGGGGACATCAGTACGTATCGCCCATAGCGATGAATCAGCGCGCGCCCCCCATGCGCACCCACCCAGTAGGCAATCAAGGAACCGAGCACGGAGCCTACGGCGCCCGCGAGCGCAACCAGCCAGATGTTGAGCGTACCCGCGAACACCAGATAACCAGAGAACGGCATGATGATCTCGGACGGCAAAGGGATGCAGGCGCTTTCGACCGCCATCAGAAAGACGATACCCGCGTAACCGGAGCGGGCAATCACTGCTGTCACAAACGCAGCCAACAAGCCGATCACGTGCTCGATCATGCGTTCACCAAAGTCGCTTCACCCGCCATGTGCCACGGCCCACATCGGCTGTGCGCTGCAACCGGCGGCGCAGCGCTCAGCCGGTCATCGCCCAGCGCAAGCGGCCCTATCGCCGCCGCCGGCCCGCTGGCATGCTACGGGCCGTTGCAGTCACGCGGCAAGCTGCGCGGCGGCGCCACCGATTGCGCCCCGGCAGGCAGCGGCCGCAGCCTGGTAAGCTTGCATCTGTGAACATGCCGTGGTTCCTGCTGGTTCTGGCGCTGATCGCGTTGCTGTGGTGGGACGCACTCGGCGCAAAATGGGGCGCACGCGCGGCCGCACGGCGTGCCTGCAGCAAGGCGCAGGTGCGTTTCCTGGACGAAATCGCCCTGGAGCGCCTGCGTTTCGCACGCGATGCCGACGGCCGCCTCAAGCTGCGCCGGGACTATCGCTTCGAGTTTTGCCTGGAAGGGGATCGGCGCTATCGCGGGCACGTCAGCATGATCGGGCACCGCGTGCTGGAGCTGTCGATGGATCCGTATCCTGTGTGACACTCCCAATCCCCTTCTAATGGGGATAGGCTTCTGAGCGCTGGGCCGAACGCTTGCCCTGTCCCTCTCGGGACCCCGGCGATCCGGGTGGTTGGGCGTACGGCCGCGCTGCAGCTACAGCCCCGCCGGGGCGGGACTGGCCCGTGTCCAGGCCACTACTACTGCCCAACGGCGGGTTGTTCATCCCCGCCGCCTGCCGGAACGCGTTGTCCCGGCCGGGTCGTAGATACGTGATCCGATGGGGGAACGCGATCCGGTTGCCATACGCGATAGGGTGCATGTTCACACCGCCCACCACGTCTCTGTGGCCAGTGAGGCCACACTTCCTGCATCGCCACATCCGCCCCTTGGGCTTGTGGCGGTGGCCGCACTCGGGACAATGGCTGGAGGTTCCCCGCTCCGTGCCATTGAAGCACTCGATGCCGGCCGACTGACTTTTGTCCTCGAAGTAGTCGAGGTCGGTGCCGTATTCCCACTGACTCATGCGCTGGTTGTGATGGCGCCCGCAGTCGCGGCTGCGCACGCCGTGCGGGTTGCCGATATAGAGGCGGTTGACGCCTTGCGCCTCGCAGAAGTCCACGGCCGCGCGCACGCCCTTGTGTCGAGCATCCCGAATACGCCGGCGTGCACGCGCCGCCTGGCGGTTGCGCGCGGTCTGCAGCTTCCACCACCGCCGCGAGCCCTTCTTGCAGCGCGACTGCAGGCGCGCGAGCCGGCCGTGCGTCTTGGAGAGGCGGCGCTTCTCGCTGCGCATACCGCGGCCCGAGACCACCAGCGCCTCGCCGGTCTCGACCGTGACCGCCACTTGGTGGATCTGGCCCAGATCGGCCGTCGCTCGCGTGCCTTCGCGCTTGAGCGGCGCGTCCGGTTCGGCTACGCTCCAATGCAACTCGAAGCCCGCCCCATTCCAGACCAGTTTGCACGCAGCGCCGTCGTCCGGCAGACCGTCGGGGCGCGCCAACACGATGGACTTGTGTCCCCGACCCATCGGCAGCACGATCTTGTGGGCGTAGACCGCCATGGCCTGTCTCGGCCAGTGCACCGGGTAGTAGCGCTTTGTCTTGTAGGGATAGCGCATTTGGCGATACCCCTCAGCGCGCAACTGACGCGTCGTATCCACATTGGCGAGAAACGCGTGTACCACCCTCTGCACCGATTGGCTGTGAAGGGCGAACTGGCCGCCCTTGGTGGCTTGTTGCAAGTCGCTGCGCCGCGGCCAGCGCTCGCCGTCGATGCGGGCTTGCCGATGGCGCTCGCAGCACACGTTCCACACCGCTGCCGCCTGCCGTTGCGCCTCCCGAAGGCGGGTATACATCGATGCGGGCACGCCCGTGAGTGGCTGAATATGCACGCGTTCCACAGTTGGCATAGTACAACATGAACGATAGCCCGCAAGCGGGTAAAACACGCTGGGCTCACGATCAGATCGCCGACCACTCCGTGTGGATTGCGAAGTACCGGCGCCGCCTCCTGATCGGCGCTGTGCAGAAAGCCTGCAAGGCACTGGTGGCCGAATGCTGTGAGCACAAAGGGCTGCGCCTTTTGGCGCAGGAAACCGATCAGGATCACATCCATGTCTTCGTATCCGCACCGCCGCGCTTCAGCCCGGCGAACATTGCCAATCGGCTCAAAGGCTATACATCGAGATATCTTCGGAGGCGGTTTCCGCGTTTGGCCAAGGCGACGGGCCGTGATCAACTTTGGACCCGCGCCTATTACGTCGGCACGGCGGGTTCGGTGACAGCGCAGACCATTCGCCGCTACATTACTAAGTCCCAGGGCCAATAACGCCGCTTGCGCGGCGTGCGCCTCTCATCGCGATCCCCTGAAGGGGATGCGAATTCCCGGCGCCTTCTTTAA
>Ga0102962_1000233_pt1 | contig 31565 bp, 22 predicted proteins | sample SalPonF2_C_D2_MG_FD_84519 | JGI IMG/M metagenome (GOLD analysis project Ga0102962, IMG submission 84519) | Salt pond soil microbial communities from South San Francisco under conditions of wetland restoration - Salt Pond MetaG SF2_C_D2_MG ...
AAGACGGGGTCCGGAAACGCCTACCTGCTGGCCGGCGTCAACAAGGTCAGCGCGCCGGACGACTACACGGTGCAGTTCCAGCTCGACGCCCCCAATGTGGCGCTGCTCGGCCATCTGGCGGTCAACAAGTCCGTCGGCATCATCGCCAAGGAGTCTGTCGAGAACGGCACCATCAAGACGCAACCGATCGGCACCGGTCCGTTCATGATCAGCGACTTCGAGCCCGGCCAGAAGGTCGTGCTGAAGAAGAACCCCTACTACTGGAAGCAGGGGCTCCCCTACCTCGACGAGGTCGACATCCAGATCATCACCGACGAGTCGGTGCGCCAGACGGCGCTGCTCTCGGGCGACATCGACTGGGCCATCAGCGTGCCGCCGCAGAGCCTGGACCAGCTCCAGAACGCGCAGGGCGTGGTGGTGGACAAGACCACGGCCGGCGCCTACTGGTACATCGGCGTCAACCTCAACAACCAGTACCTCAAGAACCCCAAGGTCCGTGAGGCCATCAATTACGCCATCAACCGCAAGGACATCACGACCGCGATGACCTTCGGCACCGGCGAGCCGACGCAGGATCCGATCCCGTCGTCGAGCGCCTGGGCGTACAACTACGCGCCGTACAGCTACGACCCCGCCAAGGCCAAGCAGCTCCTGGCCGACGCCGGCTACCCCAACGGCTTCCGCATGATGATCATGCCCACCACCCAGTATCCCGAATCGGTGCGCGGCGCCCAGGTGATCCAGCAGGAGCTTGGGCAGATCGGCATCAGGGTGACCATCAAGACGCTGGAGTGGGCGCAGTGGCTGCAGGAAGAGGGCAAGGGCAACTACGACACCTACGTGTGCTCGTGGAACGGCCTCGTCGACCCCGACGACTACTTCTACGCCCAGCAGAAGACCGGCGAGGTCTTCAACTTCACGGGCTACAGCAACAGCAAGGTCGACCAGTTGTTGTCCGAGGGCCGCAAGACCCAGGGCTTCGACCAGCGCAAGGCGATCTACCAGCAGGTCAACAAGATGGTGGTGGACGACGCTCCCTACATCTACATGTACAACCCCGCCAACATCAACGCCTACCAGACCTACGTCAAGGGCTACTCGGCCCGGCCCGACCAGGCCGTGAACTTCAGCCAGACCTGGCTCGACAAGTGAGCCTCGAGCCTTGAGCCTTGTGGGAGGCGGGTCCGCCCGCCTCCCACACACCCCGTACTTCCGCTATCTTGTCTATCGAGGTACCTGTGAGCCTTCGCTATCTTCTGCAACGGCTGGGCACGCTGCTGCTGGTACTGTTCGGGGTATCGATCCTGACCTTCTCGATCATCCCGCTGGTGCCGGGCAGCCCCGCCCGCGTCACCCTCGGGGTGATGGCGACCGACGCCTCGGTGGCCGCCCTCGAGCACCAGATGGGCCTCGACCGCCCGCTCACCACCCAGTACTGGACGTGGGTCACGGGCATCGTGTTGCACGGCAATTTCGGCAGCAGCCTGATCAGCGGCAAGCCCATCACCGAACAGGTGCGGCACCGCCTGCCCGCCACGCTGATCCTGGCCTTCACCGCGCTGCTCATCGGCCTGATCATCGCCATCCCCAGCGGCATCGTGTCGGCGCTGCGCCCCGGCAGCGCGCGCGACCTGGGCGTGTCGGTGATGAGTCAGATCGGGGTGTCGATCCCGGACTTCTGGCTCGGCATCCTGCTCATCCTGGTCTTCGCCCAGTACCTGCACTGGCTGCCGTCCAGCGGCTACGCTCCCCTCTCCGAGGGCCTGGGCGCCTATCTCAGGCACATCCTCCTGCCCGCCGCCACGGCGGGCGTCATCAGCGGCTCGATCATGGCGCGCTTCGTGCGTTCGGCCATGATGGAGGTGCTCGGCAACGACTACGTGCGCACGGCCCGCGCCAAGGGGCTCGACCCGCGCCGCGTCATCGGCAAGCACGTGCTCCGCAACGCCGCCATCACCATCGTCACGATCGTCGGCCTGCAGATGGCCACGTTGCTCTCGTCGGTGGTCGTGGTCGAGATCATCTTCGCCTGGCCGGGGCTGGGCTCGATGGCCCTCAACGCCACCCTCCAGCGCGACTACCCGGTGCTGCAGGCATCGGTGTTGCTGTTCGCCACCTCCTTCGCCGTCATCAACCTGCTGACCGACCTCTCCTACGTGCTGCTCGACCCGAGCGTGGAGTACGCGTGAGCGACGCCTCCATCGCGAGGACGCCCGAGGCGGCCGGCGCCGGGGACACGACGGGGCGTCGCTCGCTGCTCCGGCGCGCGCTGCGCCACCCGCTCGTGGTGACCGGCAGCATCGTGGTCCTCGCGCTCGCCGTCGTGGCCGTCTTCGGGCGCTGGCTGGCGCCCTTCGACCCGACCACCATGGACTTCGCCGCCCGCTTCGCGCCACCCTCCTGGACCCACCCCTTCGGCACCGACGACTTCGGGCGCGACGTCTTCTCGCGCGTGCTCTTCGGCGCCGCCGTGTCGTTCAAGGTGGCCTTCATCGCCGTCGGCATCTCGGGCACGGTGGGCGTCCTGCTGGGGCTGCTGGCCGGCTTCCTGGGCGGCTGGATCGACGAGCTCGTCATGCGCGTGATGGACATCCTGTTCGCGTTCCCGGCGGTCCTGCTCGCCATCACGGTGATGGCCATCCTGGGGCGCGGCGTCGGCAACGCGATGATCGCCATCGCCATCGTGTACATCCCGATCTTCGCGCGCGTCACGCGCGGCGCGGTGATCAGCGTGCGCGGACGCGAGTACGTGACCGCCGCCCGCGCCATGGGCCAGGGGTCCTGGCGCATCATGCTGCGGCACGTCCTTCCCAACTCGCTGGGGCCGATCATCGTGCAGACCTCGCTGAGCCTGGCCTTCGCCATCCTGGCCGAGGCGGCGCTGTCGTTCTTCGGCCTGGGCACGCAGCCTCCCGAGCCGAGCTGGGGACGCATGTTGTCCGAAGGGCGCTCCTTCCTGCACCAGGCCCCCTGGATGGGCATCTTCCCGGGCCTGGCCATCATGGTGTCGGTGCTCGGCTTCAACCTCCTCGGCGACGGCCTGCGCGACGTGCTGGACCCGCGCTCGTCCCGTTGAGCCGGGGACGGTGAGGCCTTGACCCCCGCTGAATCGCGCGAACCGGCCGCCGCGCCCCGCCTGGCCCGCATCCGGGCCTCCGTCTCGCTGCTGGCCGGCGCGGGTCTGCTGCTGGAGATCGCCCTCACGCGGGTCCTGTCCCTGCTCTACTTCAGCCCCTTGGTGTACGTGCTGCTCGCCGTCGCGGTGCTGGGCTCCGGGCTGGGCGCGGCCGCGGCCACCCTGTTGAGCGCGACCCGCACGCGGAGCGGCGCCGCCGTCGCCGCCGCGGCAGGCGGGCTCGCCACCCCGCTGGTGGCGGCCCTGCTTCTGAGGGTGGCGACGGCGCCCCTCCAGGGGGTCGCCCTGGCGCTGTGCGCGCTCCCGTTCGCGTTCCTGGGGCACGCCCTGGCCACGCTCTTCGCCCTGCACAGCGATCGCGCCCCGCGGCTCTACCTCCACGACCTGGCCGGTGCCGGGGTCGGCGCCCTGGCGTCGGTCGCAGCGCTCGACCTCCTCGGTGCGCTCGGAGCGGTGCTGCTGGCGGGCCTGGTGATCGGGCTGGCAGCCCTGCTGCTCGCCCCTCGTGCCTACCTGCCGTCCGCGGCGGTCGTGGCCGCCGTCGGCGCGGCACTGCTGGCCGGGCATGCCGCGACAGGCTGGCCGCAACCGCCGATGGCCGGTCTCGCGACCGCCAAGCCGCTGAGCCGCGAGCTGCGTAGCGGCGCCACCGAAGTGGCCCACGCCTGGGACGCGCTGGGACGCAGCGACCTGGTGCGCCGGCCCGACGGGAGCCTCTACCTCTACCTCGACGGCGGGGCCGGGTCGCTGGTCCCGGACACCTCGCGGCCGTCGACCTACCTGCACGACGTCGGCGCCTACGCCTACGCCGTGCAGAGCCCGCAGAGCGTGTTCATCATCGGCCCCGGCGGCGGCCTCGACGTGGCCCTGGCCCACGCCTTCGACGTGCCCCACGTCACCGCAGTGGAGCTGAACGGCGCCGGCGTGCGCCTGGCGCGCCGGGCGTCGGCCGACGGCCTGATCGCCGGGGCGCCCGCCTACGACGGCACCGCGCTCCGCATCGACGAGGGCCGCAGCACCCTGCGACGCACGCAGCAGCGCTTCGACCTGATCCTGCTCTCGCAAGTCGTCACAGACGCCGCCGAGGCGCGCTCGTACGCGCTGGTCGAGAACTCGGTGTACACGGTGGAGGCCTTCCGGGAGGATCTCGATCACCTCGCTCCGGGCGGCGCCATCGCGCTGAAGCTCTACGACGAGGTCACCCTCACGCGCGCACTCACCACCGCGGTGGCCGCCCTCGCGGAGCGCGGCATCAGCCAGGCCGACGCCTTGCACCACACGCTGGCGGTGCTCGACGCGCGCGGCGGGCGCCCCATCCCGTTGCTCATGGTGTTCGACCACGCGCTCGGCCGCGACGAGGCGCTCGCCTACGGGCGCCTGGCGCGCTCGGCCGGGCTGCAGATCCTCTACCTCCCGGGGCTCGTGGAGAACCCGCCACTGGACGCCCTGAGCGCGGGACGCACCGACCTGCGGCACATCGAGGACGCCAGCGGGGGCGTGGACATCCGCCCCACGCACGACCGCCGGCCCTTCTTCTTCCAGTTCGAACCGGGCCTTCCACGCCCCCTGGTCTCGCTGCTCGTGGGGCTGGCCGCGCTGGCGGCCGCGGCGGGCCTGCTCCTGGCCTTCCGGCAACGCCGCCGGCGCGCGCCCGCGCGGCTGGCGCCCCTGCTGTTCACCGCGCTCGGCGCCGGCTTCATGCTGTTCGAGGTGGGAGCGCTGCAGCGGCTGCGCCTCTACCTGGGGCATCCCACCCTGACGCTGGCGGTGGGGCTGGCCGCGCTGCTGGTGGGCGCCGGCCTCGGCGCCGGGCTGGCAGGCGGGCTCGGCCGCCGGGCGGGCGACGCGCCCCGCGGCGAGCTGCGGGCGGTCGCCGCGGCCGCGCTGTTGGTGGCAGCGGCCGGCCTCGCCTGGAGCCTGCTGTTCCCGGTGTGGTCGGGGGCCACCCTGGCCTGGCCCACGGCCGCGCGCGCCGCGCTGGCCGCGGCGACGCTGCTGGTGGTGGCGCTGCCCATGGGCATGCCGTTCCCGCTGGCGCTGCGGGTCGTCGGGCGCAGCGGTGCGGCGGAGGTCGCCCTGGGGTGGGGGGTCAACGGTATCGCTGCCGTGATCGGGAGCAGCGGGGCCACCGCCATCGCGCTGACGTACGGCTTCCACGACGTCCAGTCCACCGCTGCCGCCGTGTACGTTGCAGCCGCGGCGGCAGCGATCTGGATGGTGCCGGCGCCACCGGCGCAGGGAGCCGGTCGCTAGTCCCCCCCGAATCCCGCCGACCTTCCCGGCCCCGCAGATCTCGCTTCCCCGCCCCGCAGATGTGAGGCTTGCGGCCCGGCCGCGAGCACGGCTCGCTACACTCGAATTCGCAAGCTTCTTGAGAGTCGACGTTACGCAGGATCACGGAAGGTGGAGGCCCGGTACGTGTCCGGCGGTCGGACACAGGGGGGGCGGAGCGACAACGGCCCACGTACCCGTTGTCGCAATCGAATGGACACGGCGCGGACGACGCCGCTGCCGTCGCTACGTGTAGGGTCAGCAACGTGAAGCGTGGTGATGAAAGTGTGGAACATGCGCTGGCAGGTAATCGGATGGCTCGCCCTCTTGGTCTCCACGTCGACCGTATTCGCATACACTCCGGCAGACCTTCTCGACGTTCCTGCCCCGAACCAGACCCAGCTCGATGCGCAGGTGCAACAGGCCGAGCTTGACCTGCAGGTCGCGAGGATCGGCGTCTACGGAACGGCGAACCTTCACCCCAGCTACACCTTCGAGTTCCCCGACAACGCCGACATGACGACCCAGGCCCTGCTGACGGGCAGCGCGGAGCTCGGGTACCGGTATGACGCCGAGACCATGCTCGTGCGCCAGTACAATCTCGAGCGGATCGTCGAGGCGCGCGCCGCCGCACGGCGTCTCGCCGTCTGGAGCGCCTTGACGACCGCCAACAACATCTTGCGCGGCCAGATCGCGGTCCAGCGATCCCAGGACAGCCTCGCCGCCGCCCAGGACCGGCTCAGTCGGATGCAACAGAACGAAGCGGCGGGTCAGGCGACCCCCAACGATGTGCGTGCGGCGCAGCTGGACGTCCAGGACGCACAACTCAATCTGGAGGACGCGCAAACGGGCCTGCAGGGCGATCGCGCCGCGGCGAGGAACCTGGGCATCACGGGCGAGCCCGAGTTCTCGCGCGTGACGTTCACGCTCCCGGAGCCGGACGCCGCAGCCAGCAGTCGCTTCCGCCAGCTCCAGTTGCAGCTCCAGCTCGCGCATGTTCGCACCTTGGGCGACAGCGTGTTCAACGTTCTACGGGACGTGACGCTTGCGGGTGGCTACGAGGGCAACGACGCCAACCTGTACGGGGAGATCTCGCTCGACCAGGGACGGCCTGGCGCCGACGTATTGGCCGAGTTCATCGAGCCGACGAACACCGACCAGTGGGTTGTGCGCATCAGCGCGTACATCTACGTGAACGAGAGCATCATCGGCAACATCAACCGCACACGCGTGAACGTGACGTCTGCGGAGGCCGACCTCGCGGATTACCGGGCCCAGTTCGCGCTCGACGCCGCGTCGCGCCGGGCGCAGGTCGAGTACAGGAACAGCCAGCTAGGCGTCGACCTCCAGCGGGCCACGTTGGCCGCAGATGCGCTGGCTGGCGCCCGCAGCGCGGTGGCCCAACTCCAGAAGCAGATCGCTGCCAAGGAGCAGGACGTCGCCGCGGCCGAGGGGGACGCCAAGACCCAGGCGCAGCAGGATCTCGACGGGCTCCGCAATGCGCTGCAGAAGGCGCAACAGGACGAAGCGCGCAGCGCGGGCGAAGCGCCGCGGGCGCAGGACAGCGCACTCGTGTCGTGGAACCTCTACTTGAACGCCGTGCGGAGCTACCTCGATCTGGTCAGCGGCGCGTGGACGATCGCAGGAGGGGCTTGACCGAACGCGCGGGCCGCGCGCCGGTCGTACGCGCGGCCGCAACGTCGCACGCCGCACGGTCGTACCCTGCGTAACATCTCCTCGATACTCCCAGCGCAGAGCCGGGCCCGGCCACACTTGGGCCCGGCAGTCGCTCGCGTGCGAGTCTGGTCGCAGGCGCTCTTCCCCTTGACGCGACTCACGCGAGCGGGGAAACGCTGAGGGAGTCCTTCCGCAGCGACTCCTCCACGGCCACGCACAGCGCCACCGCGACGCGCCCGTCGTGACCGTCGGCCGGAACCGGCGTGCCCTCGCTGACAGCACGCAGGAAGGCCGCCGTCTGTCGCGGCAGGTCGAAGGCGTGGCCCGTGCGCTGCGGCACCGGCACCGTACGGATGCCGTCGCCGTCCTGCGTCCACAGCGACACACTCGGGTCCTCGTCGGTGTCCTGACGCCCGTCCCAACGCGCCCGCAGAGCCCCGTCCTCGGCGTTGAGGTCGCAGCGCACGTGGTGCTCGAATCCCGCGATGGTGCGTGTGACCATGGCGCGCGCGCCCCCGCCGAAGGAGAGGCGCACGTCGAGGTTCTCGTACGCGCCCTCCCGGCCGGCGCGGCTCACCGACCACGCCTGCACCTCGGTGACGTCCCCGAGGAGCCAGCGCGCCAGGTCGAGGTAGTGGATGGGCTCCTCCAGGATGCTGCTCCCGAGCCTGGCGGGATCCTGCTTCCAGCCCGAAGCGCCGGAGCGGTAGGGACGGCGGAACAGGCGCAGGTCCAGGTGGTTGGGCCGGCCCAGCCTCCCGGCCTCCGCGCGCACCGCCTCGAAGAGGCGGAACACGCGCATCTCGTGGCCGACCGCCAGCACCCGGCCGGCGCGACGCGACGCGTCGAGCATCCGGTCGCAGTCCTCGACCCCGATGGCCATCGGCTTTTCGACCAGCACGTGCTTGCCGGCCTCGAGCGCAGCGATGGCGTGCTCGGCGTGCAGGTCGTTGGGGCTCGCCACGATGACGGCATCCAGATCGGAGGCGAGGAACGCCTCCAGGTCCGTGGCCACCGGCGTCTGCCAGGCGCCGCGCAAGCGGCGCGCGGTCGCCTCGGTCCGTACCAGCACCCCCGCGAGCGGCGCACCGACGCTCTCGAGCGCGGCCCGGTGCATGCCCGCCCAGCGGCCGCCTCCGATGATGCCGACCCGTACGGGAAGTTGCGCACCGCCGCTCACGCCGCCTCCCCAGTCAGCGGCGGGAGGTCGCCCTGCACCTCGGACGGGGCGACCTCCCGATCCTCCGCGATCGAGGTCAGCACGGCCAGCGAGGTGCGCAGGGCGCGCACGCCGTCGTCGATGGTGGCGAGGGGGCGATGCTCGAGCCCGTGCAGCTCGCGGTGGAACGCCCGGATCTCCTCGCGCCAGGGGTCGGAGGCCGGCGGCTCCCAGCGCAGCGTCCCCTCCGAGGTCAGCAGCTCGACCCGCTCGGGCCACGCCGCGATGATCAGCCCCTCGGGCCCCATGTAGGTGTGCCGTTCGGTGGCGGCGATGCCCGAGGGCAGCCCCCAGGACACCTGGATCTGCCCCACCCCGCCGCCCGGATAGCGCAGCGTGATGTGGGCGCTGTCCACCGCCTTGTGGCGGATGTGCGCCAGCTCGGGCTTGCCTTCGCCGAAGGTGGTGCCGTAGGCGCGCACTCCGGCGGGACGCTCGCCGTAGAACGCCTCCCACTGATCGAAGATGTGGCAACACATGTCGATGATGGGGCCGCCGTTGGCGGCCGCGTCGTGCATGAGCAACTTGGGTCGGATGCCCGCGGCGAGCGTGGCCTGTGCCAGCACCGGCCCGCCGATCCTGCGGCCGAAGGCGAGGATCTGGTGGCTGGCCGGATCGAAGCGGCGCATGAAGCCGATGCGCAGCATCTTGCCGCTCTCCTCCGCGGCGCGGCGCATGGCCTCGCCCTCGGACAGGCGCAGGGCCGCCGGCTTCTCGCACAGCACGTGCTTGCCGGCCTTCAACGCCGCCACCGTGTAGCGTGCGTGCAGGAAGGTCGGCGTGCAGATCGACGCCGCCCCGACGTCGGCGCGCTCCAGCGCCGTGCCGAGATCGTCGAGCGCGAGGGCGCCGAAACCGGCTGCCACGCGCTCGGCACGCGCCCGGTCGGGGTCGACCACGGCTACGACGCGGGCGCCGGCTTCCGCCCACCAGCGCGCGTGGCGCGCCCCCATGTCGCCCGCGCCGACGACCACCACGCCGAGCGCCTGCTGGGATCCTTGCTCCGAGATGCTCACGGTCGGTACCTCCGGTGCCAGCCCTCCCCTGCGCCCTCCATCGCGGGCGCGCCGCGGAAACGGCGGTGCTCGTGCCACGGCAGCGCGGCATCGGCCCGCGCGGAGATGGCGCGAAGGTAGGGTAGCGCGCGCGAGCGCAGCCGCTCCTCGACCGCCGAGACGTCGGGGTACGCCTCGAAGGCCTCCAGCCACACCGCGCGCCCCGCCAGGAAGCCGCTCGCGCCGGCCTCGAAGGCGAGCTCGAGGTCGGCTTCGAACTGGGCGGGGCCGACGCCCGCGCTCAGCAGCACCCAAGGTGCGGGGCAGGCGTCGTCGAGCTCCGCCAGGAAGCCGCGCACCTCGTCCGGCGCGTAGAGCGCGGGGCGCTCGATGCCGTCGAAGGCGCCGCCGTGGTAACCGCGGCAGTACCGGAGGTCGGCGGGAAACTCGAGCTTGAACAGGTCTACCCCGAAGCGTGGGTCGGCGAAGCGCCGGACCGACGCGAGGACGCGCTCGGGCCGAAGCGCCTGGTACGCCGGCGAGGCAGGGTCCTCCCCCGGCAGCGGGTAGACCAGCAGCTCCAGGATGAACGGGATGTCGCTCGCCCGGCAGGCGTCGCCGACCTCGGCCACCAGCCGTTCCTGGTGCGCGCGCGTACCTTCCGAGGCGTCGGGGCGGTACCACGCCAGCAGCTTGACGCCGGACGCGCCCGTGCGCTTGATGGCCGCGACGCTCCAGCCCTCGATGAGCCTGGAGCGACGCTCCCCCTCGACCGCCTCGAAGCCGTAGTCCTCCAGCGTGCCGATCAAGGCCGTGCTGCCGGGAACGGCCGTCAGGGCGGTGGCGTGCGTCCACACCGGATCGATGAGGATCGCACCCGCCTCCGGGGCCAGCACCCGGGTGAGCAACGCCTTGGCGTCGGCCACCTCCTCGAAGCTCAGGCTCTGCGGGTCCCGGTCGCCGGCGCGCGCCAACGCCTGGAACAGCGGCGGCCGCTGGTCGACCGCCACCATGCGGAACACGCCGTCGTCGTCGGCGAGCGTCATCAACGCGCGCAGCTTGCCGGCGCTGAGGGTGCCACTCGGGGTCTCGCTCATGCTCGTTCCTCCATCGTCATCGTCGCGGAGTCCGTCCTCACTGCGCCCACCTCGGTTCGTCGGTCGTGCCGAAGGCGGCCACCTCGTCGTGACCGGGAAGGCCCGCGCGCGCGCCGAAGACGCGGCACGCCATCGCCGCGGCCGTGGTCGCGTAGCGGGCGGCCCCCTCCACGGGCACGCGCCGCGCGATGGCGGCGGCGTACGCGCCGTGGAACACGTCGCCCGCGCCGGTGGTGTCGACCGCCTCGACGCGCGGGGCGGGAACGCGCAGGACGCGGTCGCCCTGCAGGAGCAGCGCCCCTTGCGCGCCCAGGGTGATGCCCACCACCTGACCGGGGCGCCGCCGAAGACGCGGCAGCGCCGCCTCGGGGTCGTCTCTGCCGATCAGCTCCTGGGCGCACTCGCGCGCCACCAGCAGGTGGTCGGCCAGGCCGGCGTCCTCCCAGTGGCGGAGGTTGCCGTAGTCGGCCACGACGGGGACGTTGCCCGCGCGGGCGGCCTTCGCGGCGGCGCGGCACAGCCGCGGGTGCCGCATGTCGACGAGCACCGCCCCGGCTCCTTCGAGGAAACCGGCGGGCAGGTGGGAAGGGTCGTCCTCGAGCCCGCTCCCGCGGAAGGGGAAGATCCAACGCTCTCCGTCGGGAGCTACCAGCACCGCGCTGACGAACGTGCGCGCGCCGGGGAGGCGACGCACGCCGGAGACGTCCACCCCGTGCGCCTCGAGGTCGGCGAGGGCCGTGGCTCCGGCCGCGTCGTCGCCGTGGAGCGCCACCAGCGAGGCCGCCACGCCGAGGTGCGCGGCCGCCGCGGCGGCCGTCGCCGCCGGCCCGCCACCCTGCGTCCGGTAGGCGCTGGCGTCGGTCCGCGAGTGGACCGGCGGGAAACGCTCGACCCGCCACACGTGGTCCAGGCACGACAGCCCGACGCACACCACGCGCGGCACGCTCACGAGCGCAGGTGGGGCACCGGGGGAAGTGCCGGCAGGACGTCCGCGCCGAGGTAGGCGCACAGCTCGTGGAGCGCGTCCACCCGGTCGCCGCGGCCGAACGCGAGGTGGTGCGGCAGCCGCCTGTCGAGCAGGTTGGCGACGAAGGTGCGCACGTCGACCGGGCGGTCGCCCCAGCGCAGCCCGCCGATCCAACCACGAACGCCGTCGTAGCCGGCCTTCTCCTCGCGCCGGACCTCGCCCCCGGCGATCACGGCACGGCGCCCGGAGCTCAGCAGCCGGAAGCCGGTCACGGGACCGGCTCGTAGGCGCATGTCCCGCACGACGCCGGTGCCGTCGCGGTTGAAGTGTGTGGTGAGCCGGGTGTCGGGCCCCCCCGAGGGCCCCGGCGCCGCCCACGCCAGGGGCGCGTTGCCGCAGTGCCAGACCTGGAGGGTGTCGTCGGCCTCGTCCACGTCGGAGAGGTCCATGAGGATGGCGGGGTCGCCGCTGACGCCCTGCAGCGCCAGCATCGACAGCGCTCCCATGACGTCCCCTTCGCAGGCGGCGGGCACCTCACGGCCGCTCGCGTCCCCCATCGCGGCGCACGCCATCGAACCGCAGGTCTCCGGCACCTCCGGCCAGCACCGCACCGCCAGCGCCGTCGCACCCGTCTCCTCGGCGAGGCTCTCGAGCGCGGCATCGATCCGCGCGCCGCGGACGAGCTGCTCGAACGACACGTCCGCGCGTTCGCGTTCCTGCCAGCCGCGGGCTCGCCCCTCGGCCTCGGCCTCCGACACCGCCGCCACGCGCTCGAACAGTGCCGCCAGGTCCCGCTCGACGACCTCGACCCCCTCGAGCGCGGGCGCCTCCTCGAGGCCGTAGAAGCCGGGCGCGGTGCCCCCGATCGCCAGGACGCGGGCGCTTCGCAGCGCGGCCAGACCGCGCAGGGCGCCCACCGTGGCCGCCAGCCGCCGCTCGAAATCCGGCGCCTCGACCAGGCCGTAGAACCACTTGACGGGTTCGGACTTGGCCACCTGTGGCGCGTCCAACAGCGAGAGCGTCATGTTCAGGCCGCACAGCGAGTTGAGCGGCAGGGGCCCTTCGCGCCAGCCCCCCGCGCTCTCGGGCACGCCCCAGAGGCCGACGCGCGGCGTGGCCGCGAGCAGGGGAGCGACCACGTCGCCGGTCGCGAAGGTGGTGAGCTGCACCAGCAGGTAGTCCAGGCCCTCTTCGCCGACCGCCTCTGCCGCGTGCGCGGCCTCGGCGGCGTCGCGCACCGCTCCCCCGGAAGCGACCAGCTCGAAGCCGAGCCGCTCGGCGAGGCGCTCCAGGCCGTCGAGACTGCGGCGCGCGGCGGCGGCGCTGTGCCCCTTGAAGGCGGGGCGCGTCACCGAGACGAAACCGATGCGGGGTCGGATCATGGGTGGGTCATCCGGGTCAGGGTCATCCAGGTCAGGGTCATCCAGGTCAGGGTCATCCTTTGACTCCTCCGGCGGTGAGGCCGCTGATGATGCGCTGCTGGAAGAACAGGATCAGCAGCACCAGCGGCACGATGCCGATGGTGACCGCCGCGCTGATCAGCGCCCACGGGAAGGCGAACTCGCCCTGGTACAGGGTGATGCCTACGGGCACCGTGCGCATGGTGGTGGCGGTGTTGAACGTCAGCGCCAGCAGGAACTCGTTCCAGGAGTTCACGAAAGCGATGATGCCGGCGGTCACCACGCCCGGCGCCGACAGCGGCGCTACCACGCGGTACAACGCTCCCACCCGGCTGGCGCCGTCGACCGTGGCCGCCGACTCCAGATCCTCCGGGATGAGCTGGAAGAAACTCGTCAGGATGAGCGTGGTGATCGGCAAGCTCAGGGCCACATACGGGATGATCAGCGCCCAGTAGGTGTTGAGCAGGTTGGGTGTCAGCACCGTCGTCGGGAGGAAGCCCCAGCCGAGCGCGTGCAGGTACCCGAACAGCGGCGTGAGCAACGGCACCTCGGCCCCCACGAAGAGGCGGTACAGGGGCACCAGCATCACCAGGGCCGGGAACATGCTTGTCATCACGATCGCGGTGAGGATCGCCTTGCGGCCGCGCAGCCTGAGCCGCGCCAACGCGTAGCCGGCCAGCGAGGCGAAAAGCACGCACACCAGCGTGGCTGCCAGCGAGACCACGGCGGAGTTCAGGAGGAAGCGGGCGAAGGGGTTCGCGGTGAACACCGCCACGTAGTTGTGGAGCGTGGCGTGCAGGGGCAGGTAGGTGATGGGGATGCGGGTCAGCTCGTTCTCGGTCTTCAGCGACGTGAGGAACAGCCATACCGCCGGGAACAGGCCGTTGACGATCATCAACAGCAGCCCGAGGCGCACGGCGACGTAACGCACGCCCCTCCTGGGAGCTCGCGCTGCGGGCGTCATTCGGTGTAGATCCATCGCAGGTAGAAGATCGTGATGGCCAGGCTGATCAGGAACAGCACCACCGACAGCGCCGCGGCGTAGCCGATGTTGAGCGCCAGGGTCGAGTTGTAGATGTACACCCCCAGCGTCTCCAGGCTGCGCCCGGGGCCGCCGCGGGTCATTGCGAAGGGGATGTCGAAGGTCTGGATGGCGGTCAGCGTGCGGAAGATGAGCGCCACCGCGATCGACGGTCGCAGCAGCGGCAACGTGATGCGCCAGAATCGCTGCCAGGCGTTCGCGCCGTCGACCACCGCGGCCTCGTAGAGGCTGGCGTCGATCGACTGCAGGCCCGCCAGCAGGATGAGGCCGACGAAGGAGGAGGTCTTCCAGACGATGGTGATGTTGACCGCGGCGATGGCGGGGCCGACCCGCGCGAGCCACAGCGGGCCGTCCAGGCCGATCCGCCTCAGCACGTCGTTGATCACGCCGTACTGGCTCTGGAAGAGCCACGCGAAGGTGAGGCCGGCGAACACCCGGGGCATCGCCCAGGGCAGCAGCAACGCCACCCGGCCGAGCCACCGCAGCCTGGACTCGACGTTCGCCAGGAGAGCCAGCGGCAGGCCGACGAGGAACGAGCCCGCCACGCTGGCCACGATGATCAGCATGGTGATCGAGAAGGAGTTCCAGAAGCGGCTGTCGGTCCAGCGCCCACCGGCACCCGGGTGGAAGCCCAGCAAGTAGCCGAAGACCAGCACCAGCGCGAGAGCGAGGACGACGCCGGCGAAGCGGGACAGCCAGCGCCGGCGGACCGCCCAGGCCAACGGCGCCAGCGCCGCCAGGCCGACGAGCCTCAGCCACAGCAGGTGGGAAGCGTTCCACTGCAGCCCGTCGCCCCACAGCATGCGGCGGAAGTTGTCCAGACCGATGAAGGGCGTGCCCCGGAAGGGCTGGTTGAGCCGGTTGAAGTGCAGCGACTGCCACAGGACCGTCAACATGGGATAGAGCATGACGGCGGCCAGCGTCAGCAAGGCCGGCAGCAGCAACAGCACGGCGAGCTGTCCGTCGGACAGGTTGCCCGTGCGCAGCCTGCGCCAGAATCCGGGCTTCCGGTAGGGGAGGGTGGGGACGGTTCGGGCCATGGAAGATAGGAGGAGGCAAGATCGGGTGGGGCGCGCGTGCGCGCCCCACCCCAGGATCGACGCCTGGGCCGAGCCTACTGCGAGAGGATGTCCTGCAGGCCGGTCTGCATCTTCTGCAGCGCCTGGTCGGCGGTCATCGAACGCGCGAAGAAGGCGTTCATGGTGGTGCGGATGAGGTCGCTGACGTCAGGGTAGAGCGGCGTCACCGGCCGCGGACGGGCGTTGATGATGACGTCATAGAAGTCGGCGTACTGCGGAGCCGCCTCGAGCACGGCGGGATCCTTGTAGAGCGACTTGCGTGCCGGGATGTTGCTGGCCTTCACGGCCAGGGTGCGCTGGCTGTCCTCGTTCGCCAGGAAGCGCATCAGCTTGAAGGCGTCCTGCTTGTGCGCGCTGTAGGGGTTCATCGCCCACTGCCAGCCGCCGACGCAGGTCGCCGACGCGTTGCCCTCGAAGGCAGGAAGCGGCGCCACGCCGACGTCGCCCTTGACGGCGGAGTCGGCGTCATCCTGGAAGTGCGCCCAGGCGTAGCCCCAGTTCAGCATGAACACCACGTCGCCGGACTGGAACATCTTGCGCGAGGTATCGGTCGCGACCTCGGCGATGTTGGGGATGGTGATGCCCGACGAGAGCGTCTGGTCGTACCAGTCGAGCGCCTGCTTGCCGGCGGGCGTATCGACGGTGATGTTGCCGTTGGCGTCGCGCCAGTTGCCGCCTGCCGTCCACAGCGCCTCGAGGAAGGTGCAGTTGGTGCCCTCGATGGCGGCGCCCTGGTAGTTGAAGCCCTGCAGGTTGGGGTTGTTCTCCCCCTTCATGATCGTCAGGGCCTGGCTCTCGAGCTCCGCCCAGGTCTTGGGGGGCTGGAAACCGTACTTGTCGAGCAGGTCCTTGCGGTAGTACAGGAACTGCGCGTCGGTGAAGGCCGGGATGGCGTACAGCTTGCCGTTCACCGTGTCGGCGTTGATGGGGCCGGGCAGGAACGACGCCAGGTAGGTCTTCTCCGCGTCGGCGCTGGCGAAGTAGCTGTCGAGCGGCTCGGCCCAGCCGGAGGCCGCGTACTGCGCGGGGCGCACCACGTCGATGAGCATGACGTCGATCGCCGAAGACTTGCTGGTCAACACGGTACTGAGGTACTGCTGCTGCACGTCACTCGTCGCCCCGCCCACCTCGAACGTGGCGTGGATGTCGGGGTTCTCGGCGTTGAACTTGTCGAGCAGCGGACCGATCACGTCGGGGCGCTGCTGGCCGCCGATGAAGACCTTGAGGTTCACCTGGGCGGCGCCGGTCGCGAGCAACGCGGCGAATGCCAGGGCGAGCAGGATACGGGTGAGTCTGTTCATGGATACCTCCGGAATCGTCTTGGGACGTCGGCGAACGGACGGATCGTCTACGCAGGCGGCACCTCCATCGGAGTAGGGGGGCCCGTGCTGTCACGGACGATGAGCTGGGTCGCCAGTCTGACCGACTGGACCGATCCGCCGGCCATCAGGGTGAGGAGCGCGTCGAACGCCATCTCGCCGAGCCGACGCGTAGGCTGCCGCACCGAGGTGAGCGCGGGACGGGCCGCAGCGGCGAGTGGGGTGTCGTCGAAGCCGATCACGCAGACGTCGCGGGGCACGCAGCGGCCCGCGGCCGCGAGGGCGCTCAAAGCCCCCAGGGCGACCAGGTCGTTGTCGCCGAGGACGGCATCGAAGCGCGTTCCGCTGGCGAGCAGCCGCGCGCAGGCATCGGCACCGCCCGCGCGAAGGTCGTCGGTCGGCACCACCAGCCGCCGGTCGGCCGCGAGGCCGAAGGTCTCGACCCCGGTGCGGTAGGCACGGATGCGTCGCTCGGCGTAGCGCGAGCCACGGGGGCCGCTCAGGAACGCCACCCTTCGTCGCCCGAGCTGCTCGAGGTGCGCCAGCGCCTGCCAGACCCCGGCGCGCTCGTTGCTGCCGATGCTGACCGCGTCGAGGTCGCGCGGGCCGGCATGGATGGCGACCACCGGCTCGCGGGCGGCGATCAGGCGGTTGAGGCCCTCGACGTCGTCGTCGGTCACGCTGGATCCGAGCACGAGCAGGCCGTCCACGCGGCCCTCGCGCAACCACAGCGTGAAGTCGGGGCGGGGCGCGGTGGACAGCAGAAGCGGGAAGCCCGCCTCTTCGGCCCGGCTGGTGACGCCGAGCAGCAACTCGCTGAAGTAGGGGTTCGCGAACACCAGCTCGGAGCTACGAGGCAGCATCAGCCCAACCGCCTGCGCCCTGCGGCGCGTCAAGGCACGTGCGGCGGCGTCGGGATGGTACCCCAGCGCATCCGCCAGCTCCCGGACCCGCGCACGCGTGCCCTCCGCGATCTGGGGGTCGTCCCGCAGCGCACGCGACACCGTGGAACGGGCCAGCCCCAGCCGCTCGGAGAGGTCTTTCAGAGTGAGCTTGCGCCTCACACTCGAACGCCCGCCTCTCCGCCCCGACGGGGCCACGACACGCGACCCCGAGGACGATGCGGAAGCTTCTTCGCAACCGGTTGCGACAACGGTAGCACAGCCTCCGGGGGCCCGCAAGAGCGCCGACGGCCGGATCGTCGCGGTTACAGCGCGCGCTGGGCCAGAAGCCGGCGCGCCACCTCGTCGGGGGTCAGCGGAGCCGCGAAGAGGTACCCCTGCCCGTAGTCGCAGCCCAGTCCGAGCAGCGTCTCGAGCTCCTCCTCGCGCTCGATGCCCTCGGCCAGAACGTCGATGCCGAGGTTCCGGGCGAGCCCTACGATGGTGCTCACCACATCCCGGTTGGCCGCGTCGGCATCGATCCCCCGCACGAACGTGCCGTCGATCTTGAGCGAGTCGATGGGGAGACGTTGGAGGTGCTTGAGCGAGGAGAACCCGGTGCCGAAGTCGTCCACCTGGACGCGCACGCCGAGCTCGCGAAGGCGCGTGAGCGCGTCGACGGCGGCCTCCGGGTAGCTCATCAGGGCACCCTCCCCGATCTCGAGCTTGAGGCTGGACGCCGGCACGCCCGCCTCCTCCAGCGTGGCCCGGAGCATCGTGTCCACGTCCTGCAGCGCGAGATGTCGGGCCGACACGTTGACGCTCACCACGGGGAGGGGCGCGCCGCCGCCCAGCTCGCGGGCCCAGGTCGCGAGCTGGCGCGTCGCCTGGCCGAGCACCCAGCGGTCGATCGCGACGATCTGGCCCGACTCTTCGGCCAGCGGCACGAACTCGGCCGGCGACACGAGCCCGCGCTCCGGGTGTTGCCAGCGCACGAGGGCCTCCACCCCCACCAGGCGGCGCTGCCTCAGCTGGTAGACGGGCTGGTAGTCGACGAACAGCTCGTTGCGATCGGGCGCGCGGTGGAGGCTGGTCTCGAGCTGCATCTGACCGAGTGCGCGGGCGTGCATGCCCTCGTCGAAGATCGCGAAGCGCGCCTTCCCCGACGCCTTGGCCCGGTACATCGCGATGTCGGCGTCGCGCAGGAGCTCCTGGGGATCGCGGTAATGGGAAGCCGAGAAGGCGATCCCGATCGAGGCGCTCGTGAAGATGTCGTGGCCGTGCAACGTGAACGGCTCGGCCAGCGCGCTCTGGATCCGGGCGGCGGTCGCGGTCGCGTGGTCGGGGCCGTCGACGTCCTCGATGAGCACGCAGAACTCGTCCCCGCCCAGACGGGCCACCGTGTCGGAACCGCGCACGCAGGTCTTGAGGCGCGCAGCCAGGGCCTTGAGCAACTCGTCGCCGGCGTTGTGGCCGAGGCTGTCGTTGACGACCTTGAAGCGATCGAGATCCAGAAAGAGCAGGGCGAACCGCCAGCTCTCGTTGCGGGCGGAGCGCGACAGCGCCTGGCGCAGGCGGTCGAGCAGGAGCACCCGGTTCGCCAGGCCGGTCAGCTCGTCGAACAGCGCGCCTTGCACCAGGCGCTCCTCGATGCGCTTGCGCTCGGTGATGTCGCGGGAGGACGTGACGAGGTTGACCACCTTCCCCGCTTCGTCGCGCACGGGTTGGGCGACGGTCTCGAGCCACACGTAATGACCTTCGGCGTGCCGCAGCCGGTACCCGACCTGGACCGACTCCTGGCCCTCCAACAGGCGCTGCTGCCCGCTCTCGCGCACCCGCTCGCGATCCTCCTCGTGGATCAGCGTGAAGGGGTCCACCCCGACGAGCGCGTCCGGCTCGTAGCCCAGGACGGTGGTCGCCGAGGGGCTGACGTAGACGTAGCGACCCTCGGGGTCGTGCAGGCAGACCAGGTCCTGCATGTGCTCGGCGAGCAGCCGGAAGCGCTGCTCGCTCTGCTGAACCACCCCGTAGAGGCGCCCGCGCTCCGCCGCCACCCCGAGCTGCTCGCCCAGGGCGCGCAGCAGCCGCAGCTCCTCGTCGGCCGAGCCGGCGGCGCGCCCCTCGGCCACCAGCACACCCACCACGCCGTCGCCCGCCACGAGCGGGACCGCCGCCTGCCATGGGGCCTCCGCCGAAGCCCCGCGGAGCTCGGCGGGCTCGTCTCCGTCTCCGTCTCCGGCGCCGCCGCCGATCAGCAGCGGCTCGCCGGTCTCGGCCACGCGGGCGGCCACCTGCGCCGCTCCGACGAGCGCGCTCCGCGCCGACGCGTTGTCGTAGCCGAGCTGGTGCCGCAAGACGAGCGCGCCCCCCGCATGCGCGAACAGGCCCACCCTGCGGTAACCCAGCACCTCCACCGTTGCCGACGCCGCGGCGGCGAACACCGCCTGCAGGTCGAGCTCGCTCGCGACCGCGCCGCGGACCCGGTCGAGGAGCGTCAGTTCGGCGGTCTGGCGCTTCGCGGCCTCGAACAACGACCGGTACTCGGCGGCCTGGGCGCGGCTCTGCTCCACCAGCGCCAGCCGGTCGAGCGCGTTGCCGCAGGCCAGTGCGATGGCCTCGAGGAAGCCCGCATCCTCTCGCTCGAAGCTGCGACCTCCTGCCCGGACGAGCGCGCTCACGACCCCGACGATCTCGCCCTCGCCGTTGCGCAGGGGCGTGCCCAGGTAGGCCACCGGCCGCGACGCGCCGGGCGGGACCGGCACGTCGGCCAGGCCACCCACGTCGCGGGCGCCGACCGTCCGCCCCGTGTCGGCAACCTGCCATACCAGGCCGCCCTCGCCGCGCGTCACCGGGTCCTCACCCACCGCGTGGGCGCCCCGGCCCCCGTCCGCTCGGCTCCCGACCCGCCGCAACACGTCGGCCTCGGAATCGATCAGGTAGAGATCGCACACGTCGGCGCGTGTCATCTCGAGCACGGCTTGAAGAGCGCGCACCACGACATCGCGACGGCGTGCAGCTCCGCGCAGCGCCTCGCTGGTGCTCACCACCGCTTCGAGCTTGGCGAGCTGCCACTCCCGCTGCTCGGCGTCGCGCTGGCGGACCAGAGCCAGCTCGATGCTGTTGGCGAGCTGAGCGAGCGTGTCGCGCACGTAACCGTCGAAGGTACGCGGCTCGGACGCGCAGAACACGATCATCCCCCACGGCTGCCCACGCAGCATCAGGGGTTGCGCCGCGTAGGCGGCCACCGGCTCGCCGTCGTCCGCGTGCTCGCGGAAGCGCGGGCGCGGAGCGGCCTCGAGCGACGCCAGCGGACCCCGCGTCCCGGCGACCCAGCCCGCCTCGACGAGGGCCGTCTCGAGATCCTGGTCGTGCGCGCCCGCCGGATCGAAGACGTCGAGCGCCACGTCGTTGTCGTCGAGGTTCAGCACCGCCATGCGCTCGAAATCCAGGCCCGGCACCTCCAGCGCCAGACGTGCCAGCACCGGGAAGAAGTCGCTCAGATCGCCACCCACCAGGAGCAGGCGCTCGATATCGGCCAGCAGGGCGTTCATGCGTGCGGCCCGGTCGCGCCGCTCCTCCAGCCGGAGACGCTGGAGCAGCGCGGCGACCTGCAACCCGAAGGCTTCCGCCATGCCGATCGCCTCGGGAGGGAAGCCGTCCTCGGTGTCGAGGTTGTCGAGCCTCAGCGAGGCCTCGAGGCGACCGTTCAACTCCACCGGCACGGCGAGCGATACCGCGGGCCCGGGTCCCGCCCCCGTCTCGCGTGCCGCGCGCGAGCGGGCCCCGTCCACCCCGCGGTCGAGCGCGTCGCCCCGGAACAGCCTGGGGCCGGTCCGCCCCGGCGCCTCGTGGAGCAGGTCGCGCTCGTCGAACCGCGTCTGGGCCAGCACGGCGGCCTCGGCACCGGTAGCGGCCGCGAGCGCGAACCCGCCGCCCGGACCGCGCACCAGGACGCAGCCCCCCTGCGCGCCGGGAATCACGCCGACGGCGCGTTCCAGCAACGCCTGGTAGAACGCGGGCGTGATCTCCTGGGCCAGGAGCTCCCTCGTCACCTCCAGGAGCGAGGCCTGGTACCTGCGGTAGCGCTCGCTCGCCAGCTCTCCGCTGCGCCGGCGCACGGCCGCCTCCAGCGCGGCCGGAGCCGCACGGAGCGTGTCGACCACCAGGGGCAGCCAGCGCGGATGGGGCGCCGGCCACTCGAAGGCCAGCAGCCGGGACACGCCGTCCCCTGCGGACACCGGCAACAGGGCCACGTATCCCACGCCGATGGCCTGCAGGACGTCGCGGTCGCGGGCCGGCATCTCGTCCAGGTCGCCCGCGAACCCCGGCGGCGACGCCCCCCACGCGAGCAACCGCGAACCATAGGGAGGGTGAGCGTCGGTCCAGGCGGCGGCGTGCAGGTTCTCCCAGCGATGCGCGCGGGGCGCGATCGCCAGCGGGCCGTTAGGCCCGCCGCCGTTAGGCCCGCCGCCGTTAGGCCCGCCGCCGGGGGCGGCGTCGAACTCCAGCAACGCCACCCTGCTGGCCTCGCTGGCCGCACCCAGGCGGGCGAGCATGCCGTCCACGGCGATCGCCCAGTCCGGCTCCTCCAGGAACTCCCGGGCCGCAGCCTCGGTCGCCGCGAGCACCTCTGCGCGCCGCCCCAGCGCATCGGCCGCGGCGCGGCGCGCCGTGACGTCCCGGATGATGAGCAACCTCCCCGACCCGGTCAACGGGTGGCTTCTCGCCTCGTAGACGGGGCCGCCGTCGTCCGGCGGCAGTTCCACCGACTCGCGCCCCATCACCGCGAAGTCGGCACGGATCGCCGCCAACGGGCGCCCCAGCGCGCCCTGGGCGGTCACGCCCAGCGCCCTCTCGGCGGCCGGGTTCACGTCGAGCACGACGCCGTGCTCGTCGACCAGGATGAGACCGTCGCCCAGGCCGGCGAACACGTCGCGATACTCGACCGGGCCACGCAGCGCGGCCCAGCGGCGCTCCATGCCCCAGGCCAGCAGCACCGCGCTCGCTCCCAGGCCGACCGGCGTCAGCTCGATCGTGGGCAGCGTACCCAGTGACGCGAGCGCGTAGGCAGCCAGCACCAGGGGCGGCCACGGCGCCAGCGCCAGCATGCCCGCGCCCGCTCGCTCCCCGGACCGCCCGCGCGGCGCGCCCAGGGCAAACACCAACGAGGCGGCGACGCCCAGCGCGAATCCGGCCCCGACCCACCAGGCCCAGAAGACGGGGCCGGGCACCACGCCCAACGACCTCATGCCGACGATCTCGACCGGCAAAGCCGCCTGCCACACCCAGGGGGTGGCGGCGGGCGTCCACACCAGAGCGCCGGCGCCCGCCGCGGGGAGCAGCAGGATGCGCGCGCCCGTGGCGTTGCGGCCCACCAGCCGCAATGCCGCGATCAGCGCAAGCGCCGGCACGACAGCGGCGGCGCTGAGGGCCAGTCGCAGGGCGAGCGCGAGCTGGGCGTCGGTCGTGCGAGTCCAGGCGAAGAGCACCGCCAGCGACCACGCCACCACGGCAACGGCCAGCGCTCCGAAAGCCCGACGGCCCTGCTCCCGCCGCCGCGCCACCGCCCAGCCGACCGCAGGGAAGGCGATCACGGCCGTCAGCAACGGCAACGCCAGCAGCATCAGCTCCAGGTTCATCGTCCTGTCCCCCAACGCAACGCGGTCCCGCACGCATGCCGCATCGGGCTGCTCCGGTTGAGACCCCGCCGCCGGCAGCGCCCGCACGCGGCAAGCCGGCGGCGTCGATCCCCCATTGTCCCCGCACACCGCCCCTGGACCCGTGAAATCGCGTACCTGCCACGATGGACCGCAGCCCGCCCGCCCCCCGTGCGGTAGGCTGGACGTCCCCGCCCCCGCGTGGGGGCCGAGCCCACGCACGGAGGAGAGCCCAAGCGATGAGCAGCTACACAGGCGAACAACGCGCCCTCCTGCTTGACGCCGCCGCGGAGGTCCTGGTCGCCGCCGTCGCGGCCGAACGGACCGGGCCGATCCAATACTTCCGCGAGATCATGGCTGCCGGCCGCTACCTCTACGACGCCCGTCGCCGCTACCGGGACAACCCCCTGGTACAGGACCTCTTCAGCCACGCGGAGGAGCGCAGCGTCGACCTCGAAGAGGTGACGCGCGAGAAACTGCTCAAGCGCATCGAGGAGGTCGGTTCCATCGTCCACGACGACGCCGAAGGCACGGAGTTCAAGCACTTCCTGCTGGAGCTCGCCGAGCGCGTGGCCGAAGCGTCGCGCAGCGGGCTCTTCGGGCGGCGCCTGTCGTCCAACGAAACCGCCTTCCTGAGCGAGCTGAAGGAGCGCCTGCGCCTGCCGGAGGCCTAGTGCCCGCTGCGCCGGTCACCGACCCGTGCCGGGATCGAAGCCCTTCTCCCTGTTGAATCCGGCCGTGCCCCCTCTGGGGATCGAGAGCGTGCGCCAGCGTTCGCCGCGGGCGTGCTTGGCGAGCAGCACGATCTGGCCCACGTGTTGCGCGGTGTGCGTGAGCTGCCGCAGGAGCGCGCGCGGAACGCTGTGGGGCTCGCCCCGGATCCGGACCTCGCGCGACAGATCCTCCGTCGTGAGGGCCTCGAGCTCGCCGAGCGCCACCGCCCAACCCTGTTCCCACCATCGCACGACCTCCGCCACGGTCGCCGCTTCGACCTCGAACTCGCCGTCGCGATCGCGTTCCGGCTTCTCGCCGTCGCTCCGGAGGAAGTCCGTCCAACGCGACAGCATGTTGCCCCGCACATGTTTGACGATGACCGCGATGCTATTGCTGGCAGGATCGGGCCGCAAGGTCACGTCCGCGTCCTCGAGCTGACCCAAGGCGCCATCTCCGAGCGCCTTCTGCGAGCGGAACGAGGCCTTCGTCTCGTCGAGCCACGTGGTCATCAGGGCGTGCTCCATGGTCGTCCTCCTCCTTCGCCGAGCCGGCCGCGCACCCTCAGCCTACCGGACGCCCGCTCCGGCGCCGCCGTCGACGGACCGGCTCGGCCCGCGGGCGCCGCGCCACAGGAACGCCACCACGACGCACAGCGCCAGCACGAGCGATCCGAGCGCCAGCGGCACGTTCGCCGTGCCGGCCAGAGCGACGGCCCAGCCGATGGCCGGCGCCGTGAGGACGGGGCCCAGGTTGGCGACCGCGATCACCAGCGGCGCGATCTGCTCGGCCCGCTGCGGGAACACCTCCTGCAGCCACGCCAGCGCGGTGGGAAACACGGGCGCGAAGGCGAACCCCACCAGCGCGTAGGCGAGCGGCGCCAGCACCCCGACGGTCGCCGTCCACGCCGCGACGAGCGCCAGCAGGACGGCGCCGAACACCATGTCCGACGGGCGCAGACGGTCGGACAGCGCGGCGGCCACGAAGCGGCCGAGCGTGAGCGCCGCCCAGTAGAGGCCGGTGAAGAACGCGGCGCGCGCGTCACCGAGCAACGGGGCCAGATAGGTCGGCTCCCAGCTCGCCACGCCGACCTCGGAAGAGACGTACAGGAAGTACAGCAGCATGAAGCCCACCATCGGACCGCGCGGCGCCCGCAGCACGCCGGCGGGGACCGCCATCGGCCTCGGCATCGGAGCCCGGAGGGCGAACAGCGCCGAGACGATCGTGAGGACGGCGATCAGCAGGAAGGCGGGGGCCACGCGGGGCGCCAGCAACCCCACCAGCACCGGACCCACCACCGCGCCGAGCCCGAACGCGGCGTTGAGGAGGTTCAGGGCGCCGGTCGAACGCGCGCCGTACCAGCGCGCGAACAGCAGGTTGGTGGCCACGTCGAGCAACCCGAAACCGAGCCCGCCCAGCAGCGCGGCGGCCAGGGTGAAGGCCCAGAGCGGGCTGAGCGCCACGCCGACGGCGCCCAGGGAGAGCAGGAGCGCTCCGCCCAGCATGAGCCGGCGGTAACCGAAGCGTGCGAGCAGCATCCCGCTGGCCGCGATGGTGACGAACGATCCGAGGAAGTGCGCGCTGACCACCGCGCCCACCTGCCCCACGCCGACGCCGAAGCGCCCCAGGAAGGCCGGGAAGGAGGGGCCGTACATCGCCTGCACGGCTCCGATCGCGAGGAACGTCAGGGTCCCCGCGACGAAGAGCACCCGCCGCTCAGGAGTGTCGACCAGGCCGCGCAGCATGCGCCCCATCGTACGCCGGGGGCCCGGCCGCCGCCGGGCCGACGCCGTGCCGACGCCGTGCCGACGCCGACCGGGAGAGCGCCTCCGGGCCGGGTATAATGCTCCCTCAGTGCGAGCGGGAGGCACCAACGTGGCACACGGCATCCAACGCATCAACGAGCTGCGGGCGAAGTACCTGCGGTTCTTCGAAGGCAAGGGGCACCTTGCGTACCCCTCGGCCTCGCTCAAGTCCGACGACCCCACCCTGATGTTCACCAGCGCCGGCATGGTGCAGTTCAAGCCCTACTTCCTCGGCGCCACGCCCAAGTTCGCCGGCGTAGAGGGCGTCCACCACCGGGTGACCTCGGCCCAGAAGTGCCTGCGCATCAACGACATCGAGAACGTGGGGCGGACCCTGCGGCACCACTCCTTCTTCGAGATGATGGGCAACTTCTCCTTCGGGGACTACTTCAAGAAGGAGGCGGCGAGCTGGGCGTGGGAGTTCATGACCGACCCGGCCTGGCTCGGGCTCGAGCCCGAGCGCCTCTACGTCACGATCTACGAGGACGACGACGAGGCCTTCGAGGTCTGGACCCGGCACGTCGGCGTGCCCGCGGAGCGCATCTCCCGCTGGGGCGAGGACGAGAACTTCTGGCCCGCGAACGCCGTCAGCGAGGGCCCCAACGGCCCCTGCGGGCCCTGCTCCGAGGTGTTCTACGACCGTGGGCCCGAGTTCGGCTCCGAGGACGAGACCGGGCCCAACACCGGCTCGGGCGACCGCTTCGTGGAGGTCTGGAACCTGGTGTTCACCCAGTTCGACCGGCGCGCGGGAGGCGCGCTCGAGCCGCTGCCGCAGAAGAACATCGATACCGGCCTGGGCTTCGAGCGCCTCGCCGCCGTCATGACCGGCGCGGAGGACGCCTACGCCACCGAGCTCTTCCAACCCACCATCCGGCGCGTGGCCGAGCTCTCCGGCGTACCCTACGCGGGCGTCGAGAGCGTGTCGCACCGGGTCGTGGCCGACCACCTGCGGGCGGTCGTGTTCGCCGTGACCGACGGCGTGCTTCCCGCCAACGACGGGCCCGGCTACGTGATCAAGATGCTCCTGCGGCGCGCCTCTCGGCACGCCTGGCTGCTGGGCCTGCACGAGCCCGTGCTCTTTCGGCTCGTCGACGCGGTGGTGGAGGCGATGGGCGAACCCTACCCCGAGCTCCTCGACGGGCGCGAGCGCGTGCAGAGCATCCTCAAGACCGAGGAGGAGCAGTTCCTGCGCACCCTCGAATCGGGCATGGAGCGCGTCTCCCAGCTCCTCGACGAGCTGGACGGCCGCACCCTGGACGGCGCCACGGCGTTCGACCTGTGGCAGACCTACGGCTTCCCGCTCGACCTCACCCAGGAGATGGCGGCCGAACGCGGCATCGGGGTCGACCGCGAGGGGTACGAGGCCGCGCGCGAGCGCGCGCGCGAGGTGTCGCGGGGCGGCCGCCAGACCGCCGAGCTGTTCGCGGCCAGCCGCGACACGCTGGGCGCGCTGGCCGAACGCGTCGAGGAGACCGCCTTCCTCGGCTACGCCGAGCTGGAGGCGGGGGCCACGGTGCAGGCCGTGCTGGCCGACGAGCAGGAGGTCGACGGGCTGGGTGAGGGCGAGAGCGGGATCGTGCTGCTCGACCGGACGCCCTTCTACGCCGAGGGCGGGGGACAGATCGGCGACAGCGGCAAGCTCGAGTGGGACGGCGGCGGCGCCGTGGTGCGCTCGGCCACGCGCAGCAGCCAGGGGTTCATCCTCCATCACGTCCGCGTCGTGCGCGGCCGGCTGCGGGCGGGGCAGGCTGTGCACGCCCGCGTCGATCCGGCGCGGCGCGAGACGGAGAAGCACCACAGCGCCACCCATCTGCTCCACGCCGCGCTGCGCAGCGTGCTCGGGACGCACGTCGCGCAGGCAGGCTCGCTGGTCGCGCCCGACCGCTTGCGCTTCGATTTCTCCCACCCGCAGGCCCTCGGCTCCACGGAGATCGACGAGATCGAGAGGCTCGCCAACCGCTGGATCCAGGCGGACTTCCAGGTCGACTGGCGGGTCGTGCCCATCGCGGAAGCGCGCGATGCCGGCGCCATGATGCTGTTCGGCGAGAAGTACGGCCACCAGGTACGGATGGTGACGATGGGAGCGGGCCGCGAGACGAGCGGGCAACCGGGCCAGGCAGCGGTCTCGATCGAGCTCTGCGGGGGCACGCACGTGCGCCGCACCGGCGAGATCGGCAGCCTGCTCATCACTTCCGAGGAAGCGGTCTCCGCCGGCGTCCGCCGCATCGAGGCGAGCGTGGGCATGGCCGCGCTGCATGTTCAGCAAGAGCAGCGTTCGCTCGGCCAACGCCTCGCCCGCAGTCTCGGGGGGAACCCGGCCGAGCTGGAGGAGCGGGTCCAGAAGCTCCAGACCGATCTCAAGCAAGTCCAGCGCGAGGCCGCGCAGCTTCGCGACCGTCTGGCCGCGGCCCAGACCTCCGGAGCGGCCGCCACGACCGAGCTGCTGGAGGCCGGCGGCTTCCGCTACGCCACCGCGGCGCTCGACGGCCTGGACGCCACCGCCCTGCGCAATGCCGCCGACACGTTGCTCGGCAAGAGCGGCGCCGACCTGGTGGTGGTCGGAAGCGGTTCGATGCTGGTCGCCAAGGTCAGCGCGGGCGCACGGGAGCGCGGGGCGCACGCCGGCAACCTCCTCCGGGAGGTCGCCCGCTCGGTCGGCGGGGGGGGCGGCGGACGACCGGACATGGCGCAGGCGGGCGTGAAGGATCCCGCGTCCCTGTCCCGTGCGTTGGCCGCCGTGCGCGACGTGCTCGGCGGCTGATCGCGACCGTGGCCTCCGGTCTTCATGCCGGCACCCTCCCGCGCATGGTCGCGCTCGACCTCGACGGGACGCTCCTGACCAGCGACAAGCGCGTAACGCCGCGCGCGCGCTCCGCCATCCGGCGGCTGGCGGAGCGGGGCGTGCACGTGGTGGTGTGCACCGGCCGTCCGCCGCGCAGCGCGTTCGGCTACGCCGTCGAGCTCGGCCTGGGCCACCGTTTCGTGTGCTTCCACGGCGCCGCCCTGGCCGACCCCTCGGACGGCACGCTCCGGGTCCGGCACGCTCTCGACCCCGCCGTGGCGCGCGGTGCGCTGGGGCGCCTGCGTGCGGCCTTCCCGGAGCTGATGGCGGGGCTGGAGACCGATCACGGTTGGTACCTGGACCCCGCGCTGTTCGATCTGCGGACCTCCGAGGCCCGGCTCGGCCCGGAGGCGCCGACCGCCGTCGGCCCGGTCGAGGGCTTCCTCGACGCCGGCGCCATCAAGCTCTTCGCGCGCCACGAGGGAACGAGCGCCGCCGCCCTGGCAGGCGTCGTCGACGACCTCCCGCTCTACCGCACCTGGAGCTCGCCCACGATGCTCGAGCTGCTCGATCCGCACGTGGACAAGCGCGACGCCCTGCAGGAGCTGTGCTCGGAGCTCGCCATCGACCGCACGCAGGTGGCCGCCTTCGGCGACCAGCGAAACGACGTCGAGATGATCCGCTGGGCGGGGATCGGCGTCGCCGTAGCCAACGCCGAGCCCGTTGTCCGGGAGGTCGCCGATCTGATCGTCGGGAGCAACGACGCCGACGCCGTCGCGCGGACGCTCGAGGGGTGGCTGACGGCCGCGGGCCCCGGGGGCGCACACGAAGCGCCCACGGCGGGACGGTAGCGTGGGTTCCGTGGTCCTCGGACTCGACGTCGGACGTGCTCGCATCGGCGTGGCGCGCGCCGAGCGCGGCACCGGTCTCGCGTTCGGACGCGGCGCCATCGAGCGTCGCGGCACCGGGCCCGACGTCGAGGCGGTCCGCGCCCTCGCACAGGCGGAGGGCGCGGCCCTCATCGTGGTGGGTCTGCCTCGGCCCACGAGGGGCGACGAATCGCCGCAGACGCGACTGGTCCGGGCGTTCGCGGCAGCGCTGAGCCGTGCCGGCATGGAGGTGGCCTTCGAGGACGAGCGTTTCACGACCGCCCTCTCGGAGCGGCAGCTCCGCGAGGCGGCGCTCCCCCTCGGCAGACGACGCGCCAAGGGGGCCGTCGACGAGGCGTCGGCGATCCTGATCCTGGAGAGCTACCTGGCGCGCGCGGACGCGCCGCCGGAGGGCGACCGTCCCTACGAGCACGACGACGGGCCGCGCGAAGGTCACGGGCCGCGCGAAGGCGAGGCGCCGGGCGACACCGACGCCGGGCCGGACACCGAACCGGACACCGCAACGGACACCGAACCGGACACCGCGCCGGGCACCGCGCCGGGCACCGCGCCCGGAAACGCGCGGGAGCGCTGACGCCGTGCCGGACGAACGCCACCCCGAACGGCAGCCAGGCGACGCCGCACCCGGCGCCGAGCAGGCTGCCGAGGGCGCGCCCGGCGCGCCCCGCGACGGCCGAGACACACCGGGACCAGACACACCGGGACCGGACACACCGGGACCGGAGGCCCCGCCGCGCTGGCGTCGCGCCCGGCCATGGGTCCTGAGCGCGCTCGCCGTTCTCATCGGGCTGGCAGCCGTGGCGCTGGTGGTGGCCTACGAGCTGACCCCGGTGAGCGCCACCCCTACGACGGTGACCTTCGACGTGAAGCCCGGTTGGGGCGGCAAGGAGGTGGCGGCGAACCTGCAGCAGGCCGGGCTGGTGCGCAACGCCCGCATCTTCGAGCTCTACCTCCGCGCCCGCGGGCTCGACCGCAGCATCGGCGAGGGGCTCTACGACCTGAGCCCCTCGATGAGCGCGGCGCAGATCGCGGCCGCCCTCGACAAGGGGGGCCGGCCGCGCACCGTTCACGTCGTCATCCCGGAGGGGTGGCGCGCGCGCCGCATCGCCCAGGCGCTGCACGACGCGGGGCTCGGGAGCGCCGATGCCTTCGGCCAGCTGGTCCGGAAGCCGGGGGACCTGCGCCCCGGCTTCGTGCCCGCAGGCGACGGGCTCGAGGGGTATCTCTTCCCCGCCGCCTACGACATCCCGGTCGAGAGCTCGCCCCGCGAGGTCCTGCAGCTCATGCTGCAGCGTTTCGGGCAGGAGCTCGACGCGTCCACCGAACAGCAGCTCCGGGCCCGAGGGATGTCGGTCCACGCCTGGGTCACGCTGGCCAGCATGGTCCAGGCCGAAGCCGCGAACCCCGGCGAGATGCCGATCATCGCCGGGGTGTTCCTGAACCGGCTCGACCTCGGCATGCCGCTGCAATCCGACCCGACGGTCGCGTACGGGCTGGACAAGCCGCTGCCCCAGCTCGAGGCCAAGGATCTGCAGAAGGACAACCCCTGGAACACCTACACCCGCGCCGGCCTCCCGGAGGGTCCCATCGACAGCCCCGGCGACGCCGCCCTGCGAGCGGTGCTCGATCCCGTGCGGACCAACGACCGGGGCGAGCGCTATCTGTACTTCCTGCACGCCGAATCCGGCGGCAAGACCGTCTTCCGGCCGAACACCACCCTGCGAGCGCACAACGAGGACGTCCGGCGCTACCTTCAGGGCAACGCTCCCTGACGGGATCCGCGGCGCCCGCCGAGCCGCATGCGGCTCCCTACACCCTCGCCGGCCCTCGAACGCGCTGTGTCCCTCGCGCCGACGCGCGTTGACGCCCCGCGGACGATGCGAATATCCTGCTGTCAGTCGACCACCCGACAATCGGGTCCTTCGAAGGAGCGAGACCTTGAAGTTCTTCCTTGCGGTGGCCAGAGGCATCGACGCCTTCACGACGGTGATCGGCAAGATCATGTGGTGGCTGACGCTCTTCATGGTGCTGGTGGGCGTCTACAACGTTCTCACGCGTTACGGCTTCAGCGTGGTGGCCGCGGTGTTCGGCCAGGCCGTGGCCGAGAAGGCGAGCGGGAACACCTATCTCGAGCTCCAGACGTACAGCTTCAACCTGGTGTTCCTCCTGGGCGCCGCCTACGTCTTCCGGACCGACGGCCACGTGCGCGTGGACGTGATCTTCACGAACCTCTCGACCCGCGTCAAGGCCTGGATCGACATCATCGCCACCGTCGCGTTCCTCGTGCCGTTCAGCGCCATGGGCATCTACTTCAGCCACCACTACGTGGCCGCCAGCTGGCGGGTCCATGAGACGAGCCCCAATCCCGGCGGCCTGGCGCGCTACCCCATCAAGACCGTCATCATCATCGCCTTCGCGCTGTTGATCGCGCAGGGCGTCAGCGAGATCATCAAGAACATCGCCTATCTTTCGGGGCGCAAGGGGTCGGGCAGCATCTACGCCACGGACGACGAGGACCCGCAAGAAGAGAGTGCGGTGCGCGCCTGATGCTCGGCCTATGGATGTTCGCCGCCGCCGTCGTCCTGCTGCTCATCGGCTACCCGGTGGCGTTCAGCCTTGGCGGCACGGCGGTCCTGT